>Ga0302326_10000151_pt1 | contig 194335 bp, 182 predicted proteins | sample Palsa_T0_3_FD_202264 | JGI IMG/M metagenome (GOLD analysis project Ga0302326, IMG submission 202264) | Peat permafrost microbial communities from Stordalen Mire near Abisko, Sweden - Palsa_T0_3 | ecosystem: Environmental > Terrestrial > Soil > Palsa > Peat permafrost | place: Sweden: Abisko...
TATCAGGTTTGGATGTTCATCTCGCCGGGCCTGTATCGCAACGAGAAACGCTATGTCGTTCCGTTCATGGTTTCGACCATTGCGCTGTTCTCCGCGGGCGGATATTTCGGCTATCGAGTCGTTTATCCGCAGGCGCTCGGTTTTCTCATTCATTTTGGTAGGCAGTTCCAGCCGATGATCACCATCGGCGAATATACGTCGCTGTTCCTGAGCATCATCCTCGGCATGGGCTTGATCTTCGAAATGCCGATTCTTATTTTCTTCCTGGCGCTGATGGGCATTGTGACGGCGGGTTTCATGTGGAAGAATTTCCGCTACGCCATTCTTCTGATTTTCATCGTCGCGGCGATCGTTACGCCGACTCCCGACGTTTTGAATATGTGCATCTTTGCCGCGCCCATGGTCGCGCTCTACGCGTTCAGCATTGGAATCGCATGGCTCGTCCATCCCAAACAGCGCCGGGCGCGCAAGGAAAAACAGGCGGCGTAAGAGCCGGCAACAGTTCGGTTCGATTTTTCTTCTTGAGGTTTCCATTCAGTGATAAGCAAGATCAGCGCTCTGCCGGCATTGTTGCTCTCGATCGCAATTAGCTTCGGCGCCTGCGGCCACGACAAGACCGCCACTCTAACGGCGGCTCAGAGCACGGCACCGACGACTCAGGCCGACACAACGCTGCCCACGCTCTCACTTCCTGCGGACAGCGGTCCGCCGCCGGCGTTCGATTCCGGGCGTGCTATGCAGTATGTGAAAGAAATAGTAGCTTACGGCCCGCGGCCCCTGGGCAGCGCGAATCACAAGAAAGTCGAGGATTACATCCTCGCCCATGTCAAAGGGGATGAAGTAGAAAGCGACATTTTCACGGCGGATACTCCCGCAGGTAAATTCCCTGTACACAACATCATCGCGAAGTTTCCGGGGGCGAAAGACGGCATCATCGTTATCGCCAGCCACTACGATACGAACTATCCGCTGCGCGCAACCGCATACGTCGGAGCCAACGACGGTGGCTCTTCCAGCGCACTGCTTCTTGAAATTGCCAATCAGTTGCGCGGCCAGAAGCGCGACGGCTACAGCGTTTGGCTGGTATGGGACGATGCGGAGGAAGCCATGAAGCCGGAAAGTGAGCTTGCCTTCGCCGAGGACAGTTTGTACGGCATTGGGCACTTGGCGCAGAAGTGGCAGGCTGACGGAACCATCAAGAACATCAAGTCCTTCTTGTTGGCGGATATGATCGGAGATGCCGACCTGAACATCGACCGCGACCTCAACTCGACGCCCTGGCTGGAAGAGGTGGTCTACCAGGCGGCGACCCGGCTGGGATATCAATCTCATTTTTTTGAGCGGGAAAATCAGGTCACTGACGATCACATTCCTTTCTTGCAGAAAGGCGTGCCCTGCGCGGATTTGATCGACTTCGATTACGGCTATAACAACGTTTTCTGGCACACGCCGCAGGATACCGTCGACAAACTCAGCTCTAAGAGCCTGGAAATTACAGGCAGTACCATCCTGGAGACGGTCCGCATCCTCGACAAGATGGACGCGCTGCCACCCAAGTGAAGAGTGCAGAATTTAGGAAAGGCAGCTACGAGGGAAGAGTGGACGGCTAGGACGGCAGAAGTAGATCTATTGCTGATTGTTGATTGCTGATTGTTGATTGCTGATTGTTGATTGGCAAATGAAGCTCTGCAGTCAGCAATCAGAAATCAGCAATTCTTAGTTCCTCTGGGACATGCCTTGCTCTACTTTTGGATTCTCTTTAATCTCTTCGCGCTCGGCATGCTGGTGCTGGAGCTGCGTTTCTTCCGCGGCCCTGGCCGTGTTGTGCGCTCTCGCGAGGCCCTCGGCCGCAGCGCCATGTGGATTGGCTTGGCGGCGGCCTTTGCCGGAGTGGTTTTCTTCTGGCAGGGTCGTCAGGTCGCCGTTGAGTTTGTCACCGGCTACGTGCTCGAGCTCTCGCTCAGCATCGACAATCTTTTCCTGTTCCTCGTGATCTTCCGCTATTTCGCGGTGCCCGAAGAGCACCAGCACCGCGTGCTGTTCTGGGGAATCCTGGGCGCCATGCTGATGCGGGGCTTCTTCATCCTAGCCGGGGTCAGCCTCATCCGGCGATTTCATTGGATTGCTTACGGTTTAGGAGCGCTTCTTGTTTACAGCGGTGTCCGGCTGGGATTCTCCGGCGAACACCAGATCGACCCGTCGAAGAATACTGCCGTAAAGGCCCTGCGCCGCCTGCTGCCTGTAACGGACAACTACCAGGGAGGCCGCTTCTTTATGCGCGGCTGGCAAGGGAACCCAGGTCTTTATGCCACTCCGTTGTTGATCGTTCTGGCAGTTATCGAGACTACGGACCTGCTTTTTGCCGTCGATTCCATTCCGGCGGTTCTGGCCATCACGCTCAACGCTTTTATCGTCTACACCTCGAATGTCTTTGCCATCCTCGGCCTGCGCTCACTGTTCTTCGCCGTCTCCGGACTGATGAAAGTCTTTCGCTTCCTTCATGCCGGGCTGGCGCTGATTCTGGTCCTGGTGGGACTGAAGATGATTACTGCGAATTACTTTCGAGTTCCAACGTTGGTAATGCTCGGCGTAGTGGCGGGAGTACTGGCCGTGTCAGTATTGGCGTCTGTCCTGGCGCCGGCCAAGCAGGGCTGAAATAATTGAGACTTTTTACAGAAACGAAGATGGCGCTAACTCCTCGTGAGGGAAGTTAACGCTGGGTTGTCCATAAGTTATGATGGAATGCCATGGCGCAAGTCACCATCCACGTCCCGCCTCGTCCTTACCAGGCTCGGATTGAAAACGGCTTGCTGGCGCGGGCCGGGGCTTTGCTGGTGGAGTTATTGCCTCAATCGAGCAGCGTATTTGTGGTTACCGTTCCTCCTGTGCGCCGGCGTTGGGGCACGAAGTTGATTCGCTCCCTGGTTTCGGCTGGCTTCAAACCCCAGGTCGTGCAGATGCCCGACGGTGAACCGGCCAAGAAGTTGGCCATCATCGAAACGCTGGCGGAGAGGTTGGTGCGCCTGGGCGCCGACCGCAAGGCCGTTTTGATCGCACTCGGCGGCGGGGTGGTCGGCGATGTCACCGGACTGTTGGCCTCCCTTTACATGCGCGGCGTGGAATTGGTGCAGATTCCAACCACCGTCCTGGCGCAGGTGGACGCGTCCGTCGGCGGCAAGACCGGTGTGAATCTTGGGGCAGGGAAGAACCTGCTCGGGACCTATCATCACCCGCGAGTTGTTCTCATTGATCCCGAGGTCCTCCACACACTTTCTGACCGTGCCTTTCGTTCTGGCCTGTACGAGGCGCTCAAATGCGGCATCATCGGAGATCTCGATCTTTTTTTGCGCTTTGAACAGAAACGCACTCAAATCTTGAAGCGTGATCCGGTGGAGATTGAGGGACTTATCGCCCAAAGCGTGAAATTGAAAGCCGAGATCGTATCTGCCGATGAGCAGGAGGGCGGCCTACGCCGCGTTCTTAACCTGGGTCACACCATAGGGCACGCGCTTGAAGTTGAAACCGGTTACCGGACCTTGCTGCATGGCGAGGCCGTCGCCTGGGGCATGATCGCCGCCACTAACATTGCACTCACGGTCGGACGCACCGATAGCGTGACCGCCGGCCGTATCGCCGACGCGGTCCTCAGCCTCGGCCGGTTGCCGGAAGTGAAAGTCAGCGCGCACAAGATTCTCGCGCGCCTGCAGGCGGACAAGAAAACACAAAACGGAGCGGTTCATTTCGTTCTGCCCCGGGAGATCGGGAAAGTCGAAATCGCCGCCGATGTGCCGGACAAAGTCATAATCGACGCTGTCGAAGAATTACGCCGTATATCGCGCGGCGGCTGGGTGTGGAAGAAGTGAGCCCGGTGACGGACACTCGGAAGTCGATCGTTGTCGGTGCCGCTCCGGACGGGGCCAGCGATGCTGGTTCCGCGGCACGCGCTGTCCGTGCGATGTTCACCTCGATCGCTCCGCGGTACGACCTGCTCAATCACTTATTGTCATTCAATGTTGATCGCCTGTGGTGGCGCCGCACTGCTCGCAGCTTTACGCAGATTCTAGCCGAGCCTGACTGCCGCATCTTGGATCTCTGCTGTGGCACCGGGGATATGACCTTCGCATTGCGGAAGCAGGCCGGGAACTGCCGTCCGCAGATTCTGGGAGCTGACTTTTCCCACGCCATGTTGCAGCGAGCCCACTCGAAGTCTATCGGAAAGGTCTCTGAAAACGGCAAATCGCAAATGCCACGATGGATTGAGGCCGACGCGCTCTGCCTTCCATTTCCCGACCAGTACTTCAGCCTGGTGACCTCAGCCTTCGGCTTTCGCAATCTTGCGGACTACGATGCCGGTCTGCGCGAGATCGTGCGTGTTCTCAAGCCTGGAGGCGAGTGCGGCATTCTCGATTTCGGTGAGCCGAAAGGGCTCTTAGGCCATCTCTATCGCTTTTACTTTAGGCAAGTCCTGCCTCGCGTGGGTACTCTAATTTCCGGCGTACGCGGACCTTATGCTTATCTGCCGAATTCGGTCGAACGTTTTCCCGCACCACAGGAGATGCTGGAGCGCATGCGGCGCGCCGGCTTTCGTGAAGTCAGTTGGACGCCGTACACTTTCGGCATTGCCGGCTTGTATCGCGGGCGAAAGTAAGCAATCGAAGGCTCGAGTCCGGTTAGCTTGCATCTTGCAGCAATTTGCTTAACGCTCGAATGTCTCCTGCGCCCGCATCGCCGATCACAAAATAGCGCAGGCCATTCTTCGTCCATGTCTCCATGTTGAACGATAGGGCGGTTGCTGGTCCCGAAGGCAGGGTCCGGGTTTCCATTTCGCGCTCGGAAAAAATGAACACAGAAATCTCGTGCTTGCGGATCTGAAAGATCAAATGCGCACCGGGAGTTTGTTCAAGGTAAGCAACTCGCCCTCCCACCAGGCTAAATTCCGATCCCGGCAGTTCGGGCAGATTGAACGTGAACGGAATCCTGCCTTGAAACCACGGCTTTACCGTGTGGCGATCGGACGAAACTACATCCACCGGAGTCGCGCTGGCTAGAGTAGCCACGTGCAGATCGGCCAACTCGCTGTAGACACTTTGCCCCGCTGCCCGTTCGCGCGCCTCGTACGAACTCAACAGGAGCACGGCAACCGCCAACACCAGCCCCGGGATCAAAACCAATTTCCATTGCCTGGCAGATCCGCCATGCGATCGAGCAGCCACGCTCTTCGTGATCTGGTTGCGCAACGCTGCGCTCGGCTGGTGTCGCTTTCCGGCAGCCTGGACCAAGCGTTTAGTCTGTACCCGCTCCAGAGCACCGGCCGCACAATCGGCACAGCCGCGCAGATGCGCGCCCACAGCCGCAGCCTCGGCAGGCGTGAGCTCGCCATCGAGGTAACGGTCCAACTGTCCGCGCCACTCCTCACACGCCATGCCGCCCTCCCTCGATTCTCTCGAGCAGCGTTTCGCGAAGTGCCCGGCGCGCGCGAGACAAACGCGACATCACCGTGCCTATGGGAATCGCCAGCGTTTCGGAAATCTCCTGATATGACATCTCCTCCACTTCACAGAGCAGCAAAATCTCCCGGAACGGCACCGCTAAAGCCTCCAAGGCCTGCTGCACCATCTCGCGGTTGGCCTGCTCGATCAGAAGGCTTTCCGGCGTAGCTGTCTCTGCTGGCAGACCGTCGCCGCCTTCCTCGTCCAACACCACCGTGGTCTTCAGCCCTGTCCGTGAACTCAGAAACGAATTTCGCAAGATGCGATACATCCAGGCTCGAAAATTCGTACCTGCCTGAAACGAGGAAAATCCGCGCAAAGCCTTGGCATATGTTTCCTGCACCAAATCGTCAGCTTCAGTCTGGTCCCGCGTAAGCCAGCGCGCAAAGTTATACAGTTGATCGAACAAGGGCAAGGCGAGATCTGCAAACGACGCCGCGCTGAGCCGGTTTTCTGACACCCGCTTAGAGTAAACTAGCCGCCTTCTGATTTATTCCACCCATGCGAAAAATATGTGGGGGGAAAGCGTAACACTTCCGCTCTTTGCTTGAGGGATGCTCTAACTCGCGCCCGCGTGCTGCGAAGCGGAGGCCGCGGTTTTGAAGCTGTCGACGAATGCATCGGCAATCGTATATCGCAAAACGTTCTCGTACTCTCCGCCGAGAAAGCCCTTCAGCCGGTCCGTATTCATGATGTACTCACCGGTCATGTAGGGGAGTGCTTCCGGCGGAATCGCCGAAATCTGCCGCTTCCATAGGTATTGCAGCACCAGCCGCATGGCCCACTTGCCGGGCACGCGCAGCAGCTTGGCTTGTGCCAGCTCAATGCAGCGTCCGAACGTGAGCGCGTCGCCGCGTCCGGCTACGTTCAGAATGGTAAGCCGTTGCGGCTCGGGATCGCGGTGCAGGATGTGCGCGATCAGCCGCGCCATATCGTCCACGTGCACGAACTGAATCTTATTGTCGAGATACTGTTGCCCGCGCGGCAGTACACAGGGAAGGCGCTTGCTTTCGCTGCGCATTTTCTCGGCTCGCGGGCTCTTTCCGCCGGGTGTGCCGCGAAACGCTCCCAGAAAATAGTTTTCCACACTGGCGCCGGCAAAAATGTGCGGACGCAGAATGTACACGCTGCATCCCCGCAAGGCAGCGGAGCGCTGCTGTACCACTTCATCGCATTGCTTCTTATGAATGGCGTAGGGCAATGTGTGCGCCGCCATGGCAGACTCTTCCGTCGCCGGCGACTGAAGGCTCGGACCATAAGCGGACACACTGCTGGGAAAGATGAATTGCTTGATCCCGAAATCCGTCGTGCGGTTTACCTCTGTGATGGCTTCCATCACGCGAGCCGTGCCTGCCACATTAATCTGCCACATGCGTTCGGCGTCCAGCACGCCGGCGCGCACCGCATCCACCACGAAGGCAAGATGTACCAACGCTACCGGGCGCGTGTCGCGCAGCATCTCGTAAAGAACACGAGTACAGGATTCTTCCCCCAGATCCATGCGCTCGAATTGCAGCGGCAGATCGGTTTGGGGTGGATGCATGTCCACCCCAAGCACGGAAAAATCCCCCAGCAGCGGGAGAACCCGGGAGCCCAGATTTCCCGCAATGCCGGTGACCACGACGACAGGCTTCGGGCTCGCCATCAGTTCGGCTTAGATGGAGGAGTTTGTTGCGCCGGAGGCTCCGCTGGCGGGTTCGCCGCCGGTGGCGCAGCCTGCGGTTGAGTCTGGGGCTGCTGCGCGGGTGGCGGAACCATACGGGGATGCGGCACACGCGGCGCGCCGGGACGCGCTCCCATCGGGCCAGCCGGGCCCGGCGGCCCAAAGTAGGCGTCGTTGGTTTCCGCGTGAAACGAATTGTTGTACTTGTCCATCGCGTCCTTCGTCGCCTGACTCTTCAGGGTGTTGCGGATTTCGGCGCTCACCTTGTCGTCCAGCGGGAGAACCTCCTTGCTCACCACCTTGTACACATAGTGACCGGCATTGTCGCTAATGACCGCCGACACCTCGCCCGCCTTCAGATCAAATACCCCCGCCGCATGTGCCGGAGGCAAACCGGTGCGCCGCACTGTTGGCAGGTTGACGGTCGGCGAATCGTTCTTCATGCCCGCCGCTTCGAAAGCTTCTTTCTGCAGCTTGATGAAATCTTCCCCGGCCGCCGCGCGTTCCCGCAGGCTGTCGGCCAGCTTACTCAGCTCTTGCTCGCCCTGTTCCTGCTTCGCTTTGTCAGCCGCTTCCTTGGCTTTCTGCTGTTCGTCGGTCAGCTTCTCTGCCTTGGCGTCCTCCTTCTCGGGTTCTGCCTGCTTGTTGCGCGGAACAAATAAACGGTCCAGAGAGAACTGCTCATAGGCCTCGGGATTGTTCTTATAGTAATCGTCTATCTGAGTCGACGAGATCTTCTCCGCATCTTCCTGCACCTTGTGCTGCAGTTGCGTGGTCAAAATCTGCATTCTGACGAACTTCATCGTTTCGGCGAATTGCGGAGTTTTGTCGAGTCCCTTCGCCTCCGCTGCTTTCGACATGGCCATAACGCGCGGCAGCACGTTGGCCAACTGCCGTTTCTGCTGCGCATTCAGCGGGTTTGGGCCTTGTTGCAGAGCCTTGGCAATCTTCTCGAACTGGGCCCGCGTAATCACCGTCTTGCAGTCCGCCGGTTTCTTGGCAGCAGCAGTCTTGCCGCCGGCCGTCTTTGCGCCTGCGGCTGTTTTCGTAGAACAAACTCCAGTGATAGTAATCACCGCGGCATTTTCTGGAACTTCTGGAGCCGGCGTCTCCGGCGCTTTAGCTGCGGCGGCCGGAGCTTGCGCCGGACTCGGCTGCGCCGGCGTCGTACCCGGTTGGGCCTGTCCCCAGGCCAGCGTCCCCATCAAAACACACAGCAACCAACTCTTTCGCATACGTGAAGTCCTCCAGGATTGGTAGATCAGGAAGTTGGAACAGCTCGAACCTAGCATCCTAGCACAGAGGCGGTTTATTGCAGAATGGGTACACGCAGATTGTGGAAGAGGCGCTCGACGTTTCGCGGATCGGAGACCGCCATCGCAAGTTTGCAAAATCTTTCATCTTGACGCCCTCCGCACTGGGTGGAATGCTCGAAGACCGCCGGATGAGCCCTTCCCCGATGTAAAATGGTCCCCCGCGCGGAGGAGAGATACGCAATGCGCAGCAGACTTACACGAACAAGCTTGACCGCGTTGGCGATTGTAGCTCTCACCTTTTCCGGAACAGCCAAGAACGCCGCCGGCCAGCAAGAGACGGTTCTGTACAGCTTCGGCAGCAGCGGCAACGACGGGCAAAGCCCCGCCGTTCTGACCTTCGACGCTTCCGGTGACATTTACGGAACCACCAATCTGGGTGGAACTTATAACGCTGGAACTGTATTTGAGTTGCAGCGCGCGACCGGCGGAGGCTGGAGCGAGAAAGTGCTGCATAACTTCGACACAAACGGTACGGACGGATTTTACCCTTCCGTCGGGCTAATCTCCGATGCCGCCGGTAATTTCTACAGTACGACCCAAGACGGAGGCTTTTTCGGCCATGGTACTGTGTACGAAATAGGCCGGAAAACTGACGGAGCCTGGGTCGAGAGAATTCTTTACAGTTTCGGAGTCGGGGCTGAGGACGGGACAGATCCACAAGGCAGTGTAATCCTGGATTCTTCCGGGAACCTCTACGGCACCACCAGCGGAGGTGGAACCGACGGCCACGGAACGGTGTTCGAACTGACGCCCAAGACGGGCGGTCTCTGGAGCGAGAGTATTCTCTACAACTTCGGCAACAACGGGGACGCAAATCTTCCCTTATCGGGTCTGGTCTTCGACTCCTCCGGCAATCTCTACGGCTCCACGTATTACGGAGGTGCCCATAATAACGGCGCGGTGTTCGAATTGACGCCTGCGTCCGGCGGGGGCTGGACGGAATCCGTGCTGTACAGTTTTAACCCCAACGGCTCGGAGGGAATATTTCCCCAGGCGGGCCTGACCATCGACTCTCGGGGCAACCTATATGGAACGACGATCAGCGGCGGCGCTGATCTCACCTGTTACAACGGAGGCACCGGCACTTACGGCTGTGGGACGGTGTTCGAGTTGAGTTGGAATACGAGTGGAGGCTGGACCGAGACGATTCTGAACAGTTTCGACAACACGGAGGGGGCGTATCCACAGGTAGGGATGATATTCGACCCCGAGGGCCATCTTTATGGCGCAACCTCCAAAGGTGGTGCCTCCGATAAGGGCGTAGCTTTCGAATTAGTACATCAGGCGGGCGGGAACTGGACGGAGAATGTGCTGTACAGCTTTGATGGCACGGATGGATCGCTCCCCGATGGCCTGACCTTCGACCGCGCTGGGCATCTGTGCGGAACGACAGCCCAGGGAGGCGAGTATGGCGGGGGCAACGTTTTCAAGTTCACGCGCTTGCGTTAGCACCTCCGATTCCCGTTGGCGCAATCCTCGCTTATCGCCGATAATCCCATCATGTCCGGAACGCCGGCCCTTTATTCGCCCAATGCCATGCGCGCCGAAAAGCGCGCTGTGGCAGGAAACTCGGTAATCGCCGCCCTCCTGATTACCGGCGGAAAAATTGTCGTTGGCGTCACCACGGGCAGCCTCGGAATTCTCTCCGAAGCGGCGCACTCCGCGCTGGATCTGATCGCGGCCTCGCTTACGTACCTGTCGGTCGGAGTCTCCGACAAACCCGCCGACGCCGATCACCAATATGGCCACGGCAAGGTTGAAAATTTCTCAGCCTTTGTAGAAACCGGACTGCTTTTGCTGACCTGCGCCTGGGTCGTCTACGAAGCTGTCGTGCGGTTGTTTTTCCGCCGGGTTGAAGTCGAGCCGTCAATCTGGGCGTTCGTCGTGATGTTGCTTTCCATGGCTGTAGATTGGTGGCGCTCCCGCGCTCTCGGCCGCATCGCCACCAAGTACGACAGCCAGGCTCTCGAAGCGGACGCACTGCACTTTTCCACCGACGTTTGGTCGGCCGGCGTGGTCGTGCTCGGCCTGGTGCTGATCCTTGCCGGGCGCGTCTACCACCTGGATTGGCTCCGTCTCGCCGATCCCATCGCCGCGCTGTTCGTCGCGGGAGTTATTGTTTCCGTCAGCTGGCGTTTGGCGCGGCGCACCGTCGATGCCTTGCTCGACGCCGCCCCCGCCGGGGTCCGGGCTCAGATCACCGATGCCGTCTCCCGCGTTGATGGTGTACTCGAGGTCGGCCGTGTACGCATCCGCCGCGCCGGCAACCGGTATTTCGCCGATTTGGCCGTCGGGCTGGCGCGCACCGTCACTTTTCAGCGCTCCGAACAATTGGTGGCCGCCGTAACTGCAGCGGTCCACAACGTTCTTCCAGATGCCGATGTTACGGTGCAGCCCCTGCCGCGTGCCCAGCGCTCGGAAAATATCTTTGATCGTATTCGCGCCGTGGCCACACGCCACAACCTCAACGTCCACGACATCAGCGTGCAGGATCTCACGGGGCGGCTTCACGTCGAGCAGCACGTCGAACTTGATGAACGCATGTCTCTCAAGAACGCCCATGATCAGGTCACCGAACTCGAAGCCGACATGCGCCTCAATGTACCTGAGATTTCCGACATCCTCACCCATATCGAAAGCGAACCAGCCACCATCGAAACCGGCGACGAGTTGGTCCGCGACGCCGACCTCGAGCGTCGGCTGAAGGCGGCCGCCAGCCAGTTTCCGGAAATTATCGATATGCACGACGTCCAGATCAAGAAGGTGCGCGGACGCCTGTACGTTTCCTGCCATTGCACGTTCTCCGACGATCTATCGCTCGCCCGGGTTCACGATATTCAGACCGAACTCGAAATTCACTTCAAGCAGAACGCACCCGAGCTTTTCCGCGTGCTGATACACCCGGAGCCCAGTACAGATAACCGCAGGTAACTGCGACATTTGTGACATCGATCACAGACAGTTGTGGGGTTCAGGCGGGAGATTGTTGATTGCTGATTGTTAATTGCTGACTGGAGAAGCTACGATGCATCATCAGGCTGAGGCTCTGAAGGACCGAACTAAGCAGTTTGCGCTCAGGATCATTCGCGTGATCCGCTCTTTGCCATCTGGGGCCGAAGGACGGATCATCGGCCATCAGCTACTGCGGTCGGGCATGTCTGTAGCCGCCAACTACCGCGCAGTGTGCCGAGCTCGTTCCCGGCCAGAATTCCTCGCGAAACTGTCAATCGTGATCGAAGAGGCCGACGAATCCGCCTTTTGGCTGGAACTGCTAGTCGAAGCGGGATTAATCTCGGAAGCTAAGCTCAAAGATCTGAAGTCGGAAGCTAATCAGTTAGTTGCAATCTTCAATGCGTCGAGAACGACTGCGAAGAGGGGATCTCAATCAGCAATCAGTAATCAGAAATCAACAATTGTCCAGAAGAAGGCGTCATGACCGAAGCTCGTGCTACATGGATCGATCGCCAACAATTTAACGGAATCGCGAGCAGCGGCCATACAGTAGTGGTCGACGGCGACAAAGCCGCCGGCAACAGTCCCATGGAACTCGTTCTCATCGGCCTGTGCGGCTGCACCGGCTACGACGTCGTCTCCATTCTGCAAAAAAAGCGCGAACCTTTCACCAGCCTCGAAGTCCGCGCCGAAGCCGAGCGCGCTGCCGAGCCGCCATCGGTCTATACCGCAATCAAACTGATCTACCGCGTTGGCGGCAAAGTTTCCCATAAAGCCGTCGAGGATGCAGTCCGCCTCTCGAAAGAGAAGTATTGCTCGGTATCGGCCATGCTCGAGAAAACCGCAAAGATTACGGCCCAAGTCGAATATGTTGACGGCTAGCAGGTTAATGCATCTGCCCCCTCTAGAATCGTCATGCCTTGACCCGTTCCTCTCTACTGGCTGATCATCGAAGGCGATCACGAGGCTTATCATTCCCTACACAAGTCACCAAAGCCGGCGCCGGCATCCTTTGCGCGGCTATTTCTTTATCGCTTCGGCGGCATTTCTTTGGGGAGTCTCCGCCGCTCTGGGACGCGCCGTTTTTACCGGGAAGCTATCCTTAGGCGCCGCAGCTCTACGTCCCATCGACCCACTCATCCTTTCGCAGACTCGCACTACATTTTCCCTGCTGGTTCTGCTTCCTTGCCTGGTTGCTTCAAAGGGTTGGCAGCGAATTAAACTACCTCTCAGTGATTTGGCCTTTTGTGTCGTTCTGGGAGCTTTCGGGGTAGCCGTCTCCAATTATTTCTATTACGTGGCTATCCAGCGTACGAATGTGGCCACCGCTATCATCGTGCAATACACCGCTCCGGTGTGGGTCCTGCTCTATGTAGTGATGCGCGGCGAGCAAAAGCTTTCGCTGCAGAAAGTGCTTGTCGTGGCGCTGGCGGTTACCGGAATCGCTCTCGTCATCGGCATCGTCGGAGGCCGATCAAATAGTGGGTCCGCTCTTCGCCTCGATTCCTACGGCATCCTTGCCGCTCTGCTGGCCTCGTTTTCCTTTGCCTTCTACAATGTCGCCGGACACCGCATCCTGGCCCGCTACGACCGCTGGCGCGTGCTCGTGTGGACGCTGGCCGCAGCCGCAGCCTTTTGGCTCATCGTCAACCCTCCCTGGAAAGTCGCCGCCGCCCGTTACATCCCGGCGCAATGGCTGTTCCTGTTTGTGTTTTCCATGATCTCGGTGCTCGGAGCGTTTTCGCTTTACTTCCTCGGCCTGCAATATCTGGAGCCCACGCGCGCCATCATCGCCAGTTGCCTGGAACCGGTGTTCTCCATAGTTCTCGCCGCCCTGCTCTTAGGCGAAACCCTGCGCCCGATTCAGACCTTAGGAATAGTCTTTGTGCTCGCAGCTATCGTGATGGTGCAGCGTCCGGCTCGCAACGTGGCCGAGACGGACTTCGTGATCGAGCCCATCGAGTAGAAATCAAGAACGGAAGATGCGGGCGTCCGGTTACGCGCACCGCTGCATCTCACCCGTAACATTGTGCGGTCTCAGTTTCAGTCCAATTTGATAGCCGGAGTCGGGTTTTATACGGGGGTCTGGAATCGTCGTGAAAACGATTTATTCGAAAATCATCATGTTGGCCGGTCTGTATATATTTGTGTGCCCGTTCACGGGTTGCGCGCAAACTTCTGAGACGGCAATGCTCGCTCCTCAAGACGGCCAGAAGCCGGCGGCAACGCAGGAACAGAAGCCGAACCTCTGGGCGAGTACACAGCTCACTACCGGATCGAAGGAGAAAGAGGCCACAGTGAAGGTGGACGCATCCATCGGCTTGGCGCAATGGCAGCCGGGCCGGACCATGCAGGCATTAATCGCCAGCGCCGATTCCGCCATGTACAACGAGAAACCAAAAGCGCGAAGCCAGAAGGCACGATTACTCTTCATTGGCTTCTGAAACATAGTTGGGCTCCTCGCAAGCACCAAGAGGAACTTCACTCCAACTTCTTTCCCCGCGTCTCCGGTAATTGCGTCGTAATCAATGCGGCCAGCAGATATCCAGCTGCACAGAGATAAAAGGCCCAGCCTAAACCCTTCGCCTGACCCACTCGCCCAATCACCAGGGGCGCGACCGAACTCAGCGCCCGTGCGCCGTTGTAGGTGAATCCCAGAGCTCGCGCCCGCACGCTGGTCGGGAAAATCTCGCTGCCCATGATTCCGGAACCGGAGAATATCCCGGTGCCAAAGAACGCCACGAGCATTCCCAGCACCATTAGAACCGCAGGCGACCGCGCAGCCGCGTAAAGCGGAATCAGAAAAGCCGCCGTCAAGCTGTAGACCAGAAATGCCTTGCGTCTTCCCAGATGATCCGCTACCCAGCCAAAACTGGCATATCCCGGAAGCATTCCAAACAGATTCAGCACCACCAGCAGAGTCGTCGTTCCCATCACTCCAAAGCCGCGCCCGCCCTGTGACACCGGAAGCGACAAATAAGGCGGCAACCATGTAAAGATGCCCCACCACGCAAACAAGCAGCAGAAGTTAAACAGCAGCAATGCGAACGTATGCTTCACATACGGCGCTCGAAAGATGGCAGCCAAGTTTGAACTGCCGGCTGCGGCTGTAAGCGGTGGTAGCTCAGAGGCCCGATCTCCGGAGTGATTTTGGACGGCATGGCCTGTCAACGCTGCTACATGCACCCCGTCCGCGACGGGGGATCTACCCTCTGACGATCTCCGCTCCTCCCACATTGCCGACTCCGGCACGCTGCGCCGAATCCAAAGCGTAACGAGCGCCGGCAGAATTCCCACGAAGAACACCGCGCGCCATCCAAAATACCTCGCCACCGGACCCGCAACCAGCGCGGCTGCGGCGAAGCCCAAAGCCCACGAACTTTGCACAATCGAAAGCGCCTTGGCCCGGAACTCCGCCGGCCAAGTCTCGGCGACAAGCGTTGCGCCCGTATTCCATTCGCCGCCCATGCCGAGGCCCAGTAGGAAGCGTGCAGCCGCCAGCATCGCGATGCTCGTCGCCAGGCCTGACGCGAACGAACACACCGAATACGTGAAGATGCTGGCCATCAGAGCCCGCTTGCGCCCGATGCGGTCGGCGAGAAAGCCGAACAACACGCCACCCATGCCGGAAGCTAGCAGCGTCAGCGTTCCGAGCAGCCCGGCCATTGATTTGCTCATGCTAAAGTCGCGCATCAGCAGCGCCAGCACCAGCGCATAAAGCATGGCGTCAAAGGCATCGAGCGCCCAGCCCAGAGCCGCCGCGAGGAGCGTCCGTCGCTGCTCTGGCGTGGCCAGACGTATCAGTTGGATGGGGCCGAGCGCCATGAGGCGCGATTGTACGGCGCGGGCAGGAATTGTCAATTTCTAATCTTCAGCGGATCCCAATGTTTTCTTACTAGGTACCCTCACCGGCGGTTTGACAATGTTTTTACTTCTTGGGCCGCTACTCTTGGTTAGCCTAGAAGTGCGACCTTCATGTAATGATGGTCCGATTGGATGTGTCTATGAGATTTCACCGGCTTGCTGTACTGCTTGCTTTTCTCCTGACGTTCCTCACTCCTTGTTTCGCCCACCACATGGCAGTCGTGGTCAACAGGGATAACAACGTTGGAAATGTAACCTCGGTCCACTTGTCCAGAATTTTCCGTGCGGAGGTTAAGAAATGGCCGGATGGCAAATCCGTTGTTCTTGTTCTCCACAAGGACTCCGCCGGCGAAGCTGAGACGCTGCAGCGCTTGATCAAGATGAACGACGGCGATTGGAAGGCACTAATTGCGGCTCACAAGGATGTGATCGTAATGGCGGATTCCGACGCGGACGTACTGAAGATTGTGCAGACCACTCCCGGCGCCATCGGCTTCGTGGATGTCCGCTCTGTCGACAACACCATCAACGTCGTCCGCGTCGATGGCAAGCTGCCCATGGAATCAGGCTACTTGCCGCATTAGCAGGGCGGGATTTCCTGGGATGCTCGAGCCCGAAATTCGTGAAACCCAGAAATCGCCGACCTGATCCCTAGGCCCGGTCATAGAAGCGGAAGAACAGTGACTGCTTTGCCACCGGCTGAGCTTTCTCGGTGAGCGACGCCATCTGCTGTTGGTTGAGCGGCGTGAATTCGCGTGCCAGTTGTACGTTCTGCTCCAACTGGGCAATGGAATCGCACCCGATGATGACGGTACTGACCGGCAGCGAAAGCGAATAATACATCGCCTGCCGCATATCGAGCGTTCCCGGCGTCGGCGCCAGCACCATCCCCTCCCACATATGTTTCTGCTGTTCAATAGGAGGCGGCGTCCACGAAGAAAGAATTCGTCCCCGCGCCGGGACCTTCATTCCAATGATCCCCATCTGCTTTTCCACCGCCAGGGGCAACAGTTGCTCGGAGAAGCTGTAGTGATGCGGATCGGCAGCGTTGACTGCCATCAGGATCGTGTCGAACGGATGGCGGTGAATCGCCTCAATCAACGCGTCCGGCCGATAGTGTCCAGTAATCCCGAGATAGCGCACGATTTTCTGCTCGCGAGCCTGCAACAACGCTTCCATGGCGCCGCCCTTGGCAAATATCTCGTTGATATCCGTCATCGTTCCGATATCGTGCAGTTGCCACAAATCGATGTGATCTGTCTGCAACAGTTTGAGCGAGGTCTCGATCATGCGCATGGAACCATCGCGCGTCCGCTCTTTCGTCTTGGTCGCAAGGAACGCGTCGCTGCGGCGGTGTTTCATCACTTTCCCGACGTATTGCTCGCTCCAGCGCTCGGGGCCACCGTAGATCGAAGAAGTGTCGATATAGTTCACGCCGAGATCGAGAGCCTTCTCAATGACGGGGATAGCGTTGGCTTCATTGTTGGCCTTCTCCAGCGCGGCCTGGCCTCCCAGGCTGAAGATGCCCACTTTGTACCCGGTCTTGCCGAGATTTCGAGTCGGCATGGAATCGGAAGTTGCAGCGTTGGAGGGTAGACCGTTGGAAGCTGGACCCGGCCGGCCACTCGCAACATCCGGCAGCGTGGCCGAGCCAAGAACGGCCGCCGTCATGATGCCGCCCGCTTTCAGAAAGGCGCGTCGATTGCTGTTCGCTGACTTCTCGGCCGTATTCTTTCGCATGAGCTATTCTCCCTCCCTGGACTGTCTGTCGCTTCCACATTAACGCCAAAATCGCGCCAAATCCACGGCTAATTTCAATCGAGATCGTAAGGGTTCTCTTCACATGCGTTCTTTACAATCTCTTGACACCGTCCCGACAACTTCGCGGCTCCCAGCGTATATATAGAGATGAAATCGATTTGCGGAGAATCCATGAATCCACTTCGGCCTCTGGTCGCGGTTCTCGTAGCTTCCTTGTCATCGGTTGCATCAGCACAAAACACGACTCCTGTCATCACGGATATATTTGCCTTCCCATGCAATGCGTCGTTCGTCTGTCCCGATGGCTACTTTCCGGTTTCACTGATTGAGGGCGCCGATGGCAGTTTCTACGGCGCGGCCGTCGGCGGCGGCGTGGGATTGAACGCGCAGGGTACGATTTTCAAGATCACCCCGACGGGCCAAATCTCCGTGATTTACAGCTTTGCCGAAAGCTCCAACGGAAGCCTGCCCAACGGTTCTGCTCCGGGCAGCCTGGTCGAAGGCACGGACGGTTTTCTTTACGGCACGACTTCGGAGAATGGCGCCAACGGTTTTGGAACTGTCTTTAAGTTAAGCAAGAGCGGTGCGATTCAAACTCTGCACAATTTTTGCGGTACGGAGAACTGTTCCGACGGAGCCAACCCAGGCTTTCTGATGCAGGCGCTCGACGGCAACTTCTATGGCGACACGGGCCCGACTGATCCTCCCACCAGCGTGCTCTATCGCATGAGCCCGGTCGGAGGCTTCAAGGTGCTGCATACGTTCGACACAAAGTCGCAACCGGACGGCACCGGAGCTTACGGAATGGTGCAGGCCGCGGACGGCAATCTATACGGAACCACCGTCGCCGGCGAGCAGTTCAAGCCTTACAACAGCGTCTTTCGATTCGATCCGGCATCGGGCCAGTACACCATCCTGCACGGCTTCAACACGCCCAACATCAACCTTCCCGGCGTTGCCACCAGCGCCCCCGCGCTGACCTCGACCGGCGAACTCTTCGGTCTCCAGGCTGGGAGCGAGTTGTATGAGATCAGCCTCGCCGGCAAATATCAAAAAATCGGCGTCCTCTCCACCACCGACTTTTTCGACGGCAACATCCTTCAGGCTTCCGACGGGAATCTGTGGGGTGATTTTACGGGCGGAGACTGCAGCGGCCAAAGCATCGTTTTCGCCGCGACTACGGCTGGTTCTGTGTTGCAAGATCTGACGCTCGATTGTACGACCATCGGCGAGCAAGCGGGAGCCATGCTCCAGGCCGCCGACGGCAAGTTCTACGGCGTCACTTATGGCAACGGTGGAGTCTCCTCCACCGATTTCGTCACCAATGGCACCATCTGGAGCATTGACGCCGGTTTGCCTGCGCCCGCACCGTGCGTTGTGGAATTCCGTCCTTCAACGGGCACCGTTGGCGCGGAGATTCTGCTCCAGGGGAACCACTTCGTGGGCACGACCGCTGTCTCCGTCAACGGCGTCAGCGCTACGTTCAGGGTGCTTAGCGTGAACTATCTCAGCCTCACCGTTCCCGCAGGCGCTACCACCGGCCCAATCGCGGTTACCAATGCCGGTGGGACCACCACCAGCACACAGGTCTTCACGGTGGAGTAAGAACAGAAAGTAGCAACTAGTTGCGCCCGAGTCCGAGCAAGTGAAAATATCTCCGCGCCTTCTTTACATCCCGTGCGATCTGCTCCCGCAGCGCTTCCACCGACGGAAACTTGATCTCATCGCGCAGCCGATTAAGAAAACAGATTTCGACCGGGCTCTCCGGTGTCAGTTCGATGGGATGAAAATTCAGCAGGTGAGTCTCAATGGCAAACGAATCTGCCCCAAACGTGGGACGGTTGCCCACGTTGGTGACGGAATCAAAGCGCTCGTTCCCCACCCGCGTCCGCGTGATGTAGACGCCGTCTCTCGGCACCAACTCCTCGTAGCGCGCCAGATTGATGGTCGGAACGGTGTACTTCGATCCCAATCCGCGTCCCCGTCCCGGCGCGCCCAGAATGCAGAATGGACGCGCCAACAGATGCCGCGCCCGGCTGACTCGCCCCTCGCCAATTAGCTTCCGGATGTGACTGCTTGAAACCGGCTCACCGCGCAGCGTTTGCTCGGGATAGACTTTCACTTCAAAACCCAGTTCCTGCCCGAACTGCGCCAGCAGATTCACATCGCCCGCGGCCTTGTGTCCAAAACGGAAGTTATAGCCCTCATGCACCTCGCGCGCATGCAGTTTCCTCTTCAGGATGCGTTCGGCAAACTGGCGCGGCGTCATCAGCGACAGATCGCGCCCAAAGGGCAGCATCAACACAGCATCGATGCCCGTGGCTTCGAGCAACTGCAATTTTTCCGGCACCGGCGTGAGCAGTTTCAACCCCGAGTCCGGCCGCAGGATGCGCGCCGGATGCGGCTCAAACGTCACAGCCACGGCCTTGGCCCCGCTCTGCCGGGCTCGCCGAACAATCTCACCCAGCACGTTGGCGTGTGCCCGGTGCACTCCGTCAAAGTTGCCCACGCTCACCAGCGCCGGCCCAAACCCCGCCGGAACGTCCTCGAGTTTGTGGAAGACCTGCATAGTAGTGGCCAGTGGCCGGTGGCCAGTAATCAAAAATGGTGGTTGGAAAGATTTCACTGACCACTGATCACTGGCCACTGATCACCGCAGCTCAGATTTCAAACTCCAGCTTCATCCCGTCATAAGCCAGCCGCACGTGCGACGGCAACGTCGCGTTGGTCGCCTCATGCGCCAGATCGTGGCAGATGTGGGTAAAGAAACCTCGCTTCGCTTTTACTCGCTCTACGATGCGCAGTGAATTCTCCACCGTCGAGTGCGTGGGATGAGGCTTGTGCCGCAGCGCGTCCAGAAAAAGAATGTCGAGACCCTCCAACTGGTGGAACGATGCCTCTGGAACTTCGCTGTGGTCGGTGAGATACGCCGCAGCCCCAAAGCGATAGCCGTAAATTTCCGTGTCGCCATGAATCAAGCGCACCGGTTCGAAGCGCGCCCCGAAAAGCTCCACCGCGCCGTCGATCGGACGCAGTTCCAATTGTGGCAAGCTGCCGTACTTGTAACCGGCGTCAAAGATGTAACTGAACATTTTGCGCAGAAAGGCGGCCGCATCCGGACGCGCATAGAGCGGCAACTTCCCCGGCTTGTGACCGAAGCTGAACGGGCGCAGATCGTCGATGCCCAGAATATGGTCGGCGTGCGTGTGGGTGTAGAAAACCGCATCCACGTGGTTGATTCGTTCACGGATGGCCTGCGCGTAGAAATCGGGCGCGGTATCGATGAGCACCACCTTGCCCGCGTACTCGATCATCACCGAGGGACGAGTGCGCCGGTCGCGCGGGTCGCTGGACCGGCAGACCGCGCAATCGCAGCCCAGAGTGGGCACGCCCATCGAAGTGCCACTGCCCAGTACGGTGAGCGTGGCCCTCATCCGCGAACCTTCATCCTGTAGCTTTCATGGAGAACCATCATCGTCCGCTGGTTCCCGTGGCTGCGCCAGGATGTGGCGGGCGCGATAGCGCGTTGGTTACTTCCACATAGGCCATGCGCACTTCGTAGAGGCTGTTCTGCAGAAAGGCTGCTTCCGTCGGAGTCAGGTTGCCTTTGGTCTTTTCCCCCAGCAGCGCGAGTGTGTCGATGGTCTGGCGGGCCCCGATGATGTCCATCCGCGGCTCTTCTCCTTGCTGGTGCATCAATCCCAGTTGCAACATCGCTGTCATATACAAGGACGCCAGGAAGCGCTCGAAGGTCATTTCGAATTCTTTGGCGGAATGCCCACTAAGCTCTACGCGCGAGTCCAGCGCATCGGACGATTTCCGGTAAGCATCGGCCTGCGCCTGCTGCTCGGCCTGGGTGGGGGCAGCCGGCATGCCTTGCCCAAGAACGCCGTCTCCCTCCGTTGGAAACGCCGCCACAGAGTCACCAGCGGGTGCAGCCTCTTTAGCCGTGGCTGGAGCCGGGCCGGGTGTAGCCGCTGTCTTCGGCGGTTCGGCTTCCTCGGGAACATCTCTCCGCAACTCCCCGTCCTCCGTGAACAACCGTCGGTCGGTAACCTTAAAACCTGACTCTCGCCTCTTCTCAGCCATAGCGTCTGTCCCCTAAGTCTCTCTATCAGAATCTCAGCAAAGCCCGTCTTTGCGTCCTTAGCGTAATCTTAGCGATCTTTGCGGTTAAGGGCTTTTCTACCCGGTGAACTTATACCCGGTGAACCAGAGCATCCTCCGTCTGTGTACGCATGGCAGTCTCGAGCGGCAACTGAACCACGGTAGCCTTTACCGCGCCGATCGTGACCTCGCGCCCAGGCACACCAACCTCGCGCCGAATATATCCCAGGGCAAGCGTCTGTTCGCCGGAGCGCGTCGGCAGAATCGCAACGCTGGTGATCCCGCCCACTTCCTTTTCGTCTTCTCCAGATTTTCCGGAAAAGATCTTTGCTCCCGCCTCGAATGCCGCTGCACCTTCCATCACGAACCCGGTAAACTTGCGATGCACGTTGCCCCGCGAGCGAATGCGCTCCACAATCTCCTGTCCCACGTAGCAGCCTTTGTTGAAGTTGAGCGCCCGCATCTGTTCGGTTTCCTGCGGTAGATCCCGCTCGCGAATGTCCACCCCGTAGAGTGGGATTCCGGCTGCGATTCGTTGCATCTCCAGCGCTTCGCTGCCCACAGGCGTTGCCCCGGCGGCAACCAACGCGTTCCAGGTCTTGTAGACATCCTTGGGCCCGAGCCAGATTTCGTAGGATTCCTGCTGCCCATCCTCTCCGCGTACGACCGTACACTGAATGCAGCCGCAATCGCATTTGCATTCTGGAGTGATCATCTGCAGCGGATGCAGTTCAGGAACTCCAAGGCCCGCCGCGTTCAGCAGCGCTCGAGACTTTGGTCCCGCCAGGCCCAGAGTGGTTTGCTGCGCGCTGAGATTCGTTACTTGCACATCGTCCATGATGATGTAGTGCTCGAAAGTCGCGATGATCTTCTCGACCTGACTCCGATCGGTCCCGACGATGAGCGCCTCACCTTGGTTGTAGACGAACATGTCGCCGAGAATGCGGCCCTGCGGGTTGAGCAGAAATGCATACACTCCGTGTCCAACGGCAAGATCGCGAATGTTGTTGGTGACCATGCCGTTTAGCCAGCGCACCCGATCGCCCCCCGTGAGCGAAATCCGGGCCCGGAAGCCCAGGTCGTAGACTCCACAACCGGTGAGCAGAGCAGAGAACTCCTCGTGCGCGCCGGCAAAACTCGCCGCCGTTGACGCTCCGCGGTAGTCGCCCTCGCGGGGTGCTTGGCTTGTCGCCTGCGTGCGAAGTGCCTCTTGGAGTGAAGTAGCTGCCATTGGAGTATTGATTATAGCGAACGGTAGCGCGATTCATCCTCCATTGCCACCTGCGAATTACCAATTGCCAATCTACTCATCCAGCCCGGCTTGTGTTAGCTTCTTGCCGTGGACCCGCAAAAACCTTCGAAGAAGCGTGTCGCGGTAATTCCCGGAGACGGGATTGGCCAGGAAGTTATTCCTCAAGCGCTTAAGGTCATCGAGGCGTCGGGAGCCGATGTCGAGATGAGCGAATTCGATTGGAGCGCCGATCGCTATCTCCGGGACGGCACCACCGTTCCTCCCAACGGCTTCGCCATGCTCGGACGCGACTTCGATGCTGTCCTGGCCGGGGCCTTCGGCGACCCGCGCGTTAAGACCAATGTCCATGCCAAAGAGATCCTTCTCGGGATGCGCTTCAAGATGGATCTCTACGCTAACGTGCGCCCGGTGCGGCTGCTCGATGCGGCGTTGTGTCCGCTGAAGGGCGTTGAGCCCAAGGATGTGGATTTTGTGGTTATCCGCGAAAACACCGAGGGCGTCTATACCGACGCGGGCGGAGTCTTCAAGCAGGGCACGGCGGACGAGATCGCCATTCAGGAAGACATCAACACGCGCAAGGGCGTGGAGCGCATTATTCGTTACGCGTTCGACTATTGTGAGCGCCACGCCCATCTCGACGGCTCGCCGCGCGGCCGCGCTCTAATGTGCGACAAGTCGAATGCCATGACTCACGCCGGGGGCTTGTGGCAGCGCGTGTTCAAGGAAGTGAGCGGCGAGTTCCCGCAGATTGAAACGCAGCACATGTACGTGGACGCGCTCTGCATGCAGATGGTGCGCGATCCACGCCCTTTCGATGTGATTGTGACCAACAACATGTTCGGCGACATCATCACCGACCTCGCCGCCGGACTGCAGGGCGGTTTAGGCATGGCCGCCAGCGGAAATATTCATCCGGGGAAAACTTCGATGTTCGAGCCGGTACACGGCTCCGCCCCGCCAATCGCCGGGAAAAACGTGGCCAATCCGTTTGGGGCAATTCTTACCGCGGCCATGATGCTCGCGCACCTGGGATTGACGCGAGAAGCCGAGAAGATCGAAGCCGCCGTGCTCGAAGCCGTGCGGCAGAAGAAAACCACGCAGGACATTGGCGGAACGCTCGGGACCAGGGAGGCGGGGGAGTGGGTGACGAACTTCGTTCGCGGAGTATAGTCAGCAGCGTCATCCTGAGCGAAGTGAATCGATTCGCGAATGCGAATCGATTCACGCAGTCGAAGGATCCCTGCACCCGGTCGGACCGGCAGCGACGAGTCAGGGAATTCTCGCAGCTCGTGCGTGTCATCGAAAAGTGTGCGGCGGATCTCAGGAGCGGGTCAGCGATCCCGAGGAACCGTTGGCCGCATCAACGTGCAAGAGATCCTTCGGCTCCGCATGTGCCTTCGCTTCGCGAAAGCACACACTCCGCTCAGGATGACATGCGGCCTAGGTCCTACGCCCCACCAGCAGCGCCAGCTCCCGCCACTTCCAGTGACAATCCACATCCGAAAATCCAATCTCGCGCAACCACTGCAACTGCGTTTCAAGATCCAGCAGCTTGTTCGAAGGGTCTTCAGTTTCCACGGTATAGCCAATGCGCTGCAGAAATTCTTCGTGCAGCCGTTGCGTGGGCGAAGCTACGTGTTCCAGATTGCAGAAGATGCCGCCAGAGTTGAGCAGGCCGTGAATCTCGGCATAAAGCGCACGTTTCCGCTCGTGCACGAGATGATGAATCGCGAAGCAGGAAACGACGGCATCGAACTTACCCAGCTTGGGCAGCGGGTGGTCGAGATTGTGGGTGACGATGGTGACGGAGGAATCTCCGGCGAATCGCTTACTGGCAGCTTCAAGCATGGCCGGCGAAAAGTCGACCGCCACCGCCTCGACTTGGGCGCGGCCATTCTGAACGGCATTGCCTGCGGCTAACTCAGTCTTGACCATCGCGAGCAGACGCCCGTCTCCCGTGCCGAGATCGAGAGCGCGGCGCACAGTCTTCGGGATAAATTCGAGCAGCGTCGATTCGCCTTCTCCGCGGTGCAGAATAGAGTCGGCGCGCCCCAGGTAGTCGCGAGCCTGGTCGGTAGAGGTCCAGAGATTAACAGGAGTGTTCGTGGTCATTAGTTTATGGTGAAGGTTTGTCCTTGAAGAGAGTATAGGCAAACAGGGTAGACTCGTTCCTAATGGATATCGTCGAACTGCTTGGCACGAGGTTTCTGAGGCCGCTTTTTGCGGTTGTGTTGCTTGTGGGGTTGAGCGCAGCGGCGGCACGCCCGCAGGATCAGGCTGCGCAGACTCAGGGGAAGCAAGATCAAAATCAAGAACAGGCGGAAAAGAATGTCCCCCCCCAACAGGTAACTCCTTCTCAGCCGAAAGAAGAGGTTAAAATCACACCGCGCGAAGCGGAGGAACTGTTTCACTCCGTCGATGAGATTCTCGCCTTCGACAGCAAGCGGACGGGATTGCCCATCAAGAAGCAGGTCAAGCGTCGCCTGACCAGCCGCGACGAAGTGGTTGGATACCTGACCCGGCACATGAAGGATGAAGACGTGAAGAAGCTGCAGCGGTCGGAGTTGGTGTTGAAAAAGTTTGGGCTCCTGCCGCGCGATTTCGATCTGGAAAAGTTGCTGGTGGCGCTGCTGCGCGAGCAGATCGCCGGCTACTACGATCCCAAAACGAAGACCGTCAACCTGTTGGATTGGGTTCCCATGGAGGAACAGGAACCGGTGATGGCCCACGAGTTGACGCATGCCCTGCAGGATCAGGCGATCGGCCTCGACAAGTGGATGAAGAAAGGCGATAAGGATCTGGGCGAGATCAAGAAAGATCCAACGCCTCTCGACATCGAGAACGACGAAATCGACGACGCGCGCGAGGCGGTGGTCGAGGGGCAAGCCGAGACCGTGATGATGGAGTACGAACTAGCCCCGGTCGGGAAGTCGATTGCCGATTCGCCCGATCTGGTGGAAAGCATGGAATCGCAAATGGCGAACGGCACGGACGATTCGCTGGTCTTCAAGGACGCTCCCATCTTCCTGAAAGAATCGCTGACCTTCCCCTACAGCTACGGCATGAAATTCATCGTGAAGCTGATGGAGAAGGGGGGCAAGGAGAAGGCTTTTGCTGGCGTACTGGCCAATCCTCCGCACACCACGCGCCAGATCATGCAGCCGGAGACTTATCTTTCCGGCGAGAGGATCGAGCCCATGCCCGTGCCGCAATTCAAGCGCGATTTCAAGGACTACGTAAAATTCGATATCGGGGCCATGGGCGAGTTCGATGTCGCCGTGCTGATCGAGCAATACTCAGGGAAGGAACAATCGGAGCGGCTGTATCCGGAGTGGCGCGGCGGGTATTACTATGCCGCCCGTTCCAAGACCGACACGACCAAAACCGGCCCGTCCACTGATCTCGCCGTAACGGCGCAGTTGGGCTTGCTCTATGTATCGCGGTGGTCGAGTTCGGAGAAGGCCTCGGAATTTGCCGAGATTTATGCCCGCTCGCTGGCGAAGCGTTACAAAAGGGCGGAGGAGATCGTGACTCCGCAGTCCGGTCAATCGGCGGCGCAAAATCCGGAGAACAAGGTCGAGGTTCTAACAGGCCGCCATTCCTGGACTACAGAGGAAGGCACAGTCGTGATCGAGGAGCAGGGCGACACCGTGCTGGTGAGCGAAAGCCTGGACCCAGCCACGACGGAAACTCTGGAGAAGGAAGTGTTCGCCGCGAAGTGAGAGCTCGGTTCTCACGTTTCGGTTTTCCGTTCGCTAGTTGTTGCGTGACTTTCCTTTCGGTTTGTCGTCCTTGTCTGTTTCTCCCAGGAAGTGCTCGACCTTCGCGACGACGGTGAATTGCCTGCCGCCGCGCTCCATCGCCAATCTACGCTCTTTGCCGGGCAAGCCTCCAAGCATCTCCCAAACCTGTCCCATGGTGGATTCCTGCACCGGGATGCCGTCGACGGCGACGAGGTGATCGCCCGCCTGAACGCCGTCCTGGACTTGTGGCACGGAGGGTTTGCCGTCGAAGTCGGCGACAGCGAGGATGGTGAAGCGTCCATCAACTTCGGGGCGAAGAATTAGGCCGATAACATTGAAGTCAGGGGAGTTAAACAGACGCCCAATATCGAAATATACGGCGGAGTGTGCGTAATCCAGGCCGATGCGATAGTTGAGCAAAGCCTCTGAACCGAGCGAGCCGGCGGCAGCGTTGCCCGCATCCTTCCAGGATGACACCATGAAATTTCCAGGATAGTTAGCCACCACTACGTTCGTAAGATAGAGCGGACCGAACTGCACTCGCTCCACGCGCATCAGTTTTCTGGTCACTTCATCATTTTCACCCCACAGATTGGCGAGGCCGACCGCGCCGGTCGTGTGCGGCCAGTCAGGGTGAGCGCTGGTGAACTTGTCGAACAACTCTGCCGAGAGAACGCTGATGGATGTGCCCAGATTGAGCCCGAGATTGTATTTCTTGTTTTCGATCTGGCTGGGAACTTGAATCACGCCACTCCCGCCGTTCACAATTACATTCGACTTCACGCCCTTAAACTTCAGGGTGCCGGGTTGGGCGATGGTGAATTCGCGGTCAGGGAAGTTGATAAGGACATCGTAGCGGCTCAACACCGTGGAGGGAATGTTGATCTCTGCGGACATGCCGGGAGCGAGCGGAGCGTTATCGGCCGCGGACACCCAGGCTGCTTTGATGCCAGCCCCGGGAATTCGCCCGCCGAGAATAATCGTCATGCCACCGATGTTCATCTCGACCGGAGGAGTGGCCGAGCACAGTTGTCCGTCGCAGGAGATCGAACCTCCCGTGAGTGAGGCCAGCCGCCGCGACATGTAGAGACCGGGATTGCCGTTGTCCACCCAAGCATGAACACGCTGGATTGTTCCATCGGAGAGTCGAACGTCGGCATCAATGACGATGCGGTCGTGATCAAGCGTGAGCGGTACGGTGGCGAACTTCGTTTCGTTCTTGGATGCTACTTTTGGTAAGTCTTGTGCAACCGCTGCAAAGGTCAGAAGGAGCATCGAAAGGACTACCGCGACACGCATAGAGGGATTGTAGCGGGTTGCCATACCTCGAACCACAGCGGCTCGGTCGATGCAGGCGCGTACAGACGTTCTTGTATAATTACAGGTTTGGCTCTCGCGCGGGAAGATTTCTGTGAGCCTGAACGTTGGAGGGTTGGTGGCGCAGGCGGAGATTGGGATTATCGGCGGCAGCGGCCTGTATTCGATGCCGGGGCTGAGCAAGGTCAAAGAAGTGCGGGTGAAAACGCCGTTCGGCGCGGCTTCCGACGCTTATGTCTGCGGCACGCTCGAAGGCCGCAAGGTGGCGTTCCTGGCGCGCCATAGGCGCGGACACAGCATTCTTCCGAGCGAGCTGAATTTCCGCGCGAACATCCATGGCTTCAAGCAGCTTGGGGTCGAGAGGATTATTTCGGTTTCCGCCGTCGGATCGCTGAAGGAGGAGCACAAGCCGCTCGACTTCCTGATTCCTGATCAGTTCTTCGATCGCACGCGTCATCGCGTGGATACTTTCTTCGGAGCGGGAGTGGTGGCGCACATCGCCTTTGCCGATCCTGTATGCGGAGAGCTTGCCGCGGTGGTCGAGGCTGCCTGCGAGAGAGTCGGCGTAACCGGTCGGCACGGCGGGATCTACCTGTGCATGGAGGGTCCACAATTTTCCACCAAGGCGGAGTCGCATGTGTATCGCAGTCTGGGCATGGATGTGATCGGCATGACCAACCTTCAGGAGGCGAAGCTGGCGCGCGAAGCGGAGCTGTGCTACGTCACGGTGGCGATGGTGACGGATTACGACTGCTGGCATCCGCATCACGATTCGGTGTCCGTGGATCAGATTCTGGCGGTTCTGGCGAAGAACGCGGAGAATGCAGCGAAGGTTGTGCGGGAGACCGTGGCCACTATGCCGCGGGAGCGTTCGTGCAGATGTGGTTCGGCGCTTGCGCACGCGATCTTGACCGATCCCAAGAAGATACCGGCTGCCACGAAAAAGAAGTTGAAGCTGATTATCGGGAAGTATGTGAAAGCAAGTGGCCGGTGACCAGTGGACAACGGCCAGCAGGACCCCGGTGTCCTGAGAAATCGTACTGCCCACTGATCACTTGCCACTGACCACTTAATCGAGGAGAGACGCGTTCAATATGAGCATTGTCGTTGTGGGGTCGGTTGCGTTCGATGACATTACGTCGCCTTCGGGCAGCGTGACGGGTATTCTCGGCGGGGCGGCGACGTACTTTTCGCTGGCCGCCAGCTATTTCACGGAGGTGCGCGTGGTGGCGGTTGTAGGCGAAGACTTTGGCCCACAGCACGAAAACGTTCTGAAGAAGCGCGGAGTGGATACTCGCGGCATCGAGCGCGCTGCGGGCAAGACCTTTCGCTGGGGCGGTTCCTACGCTGAAAACCTCAACGAGGCCAAGACGAACTTCACCGATCTGAACGTATTTGAAAAATTTCAGCCGCAAATTCCGAAAGAGTACGAAGATTCGGAAGTCCTGTTCCTGGCAAACATCCAGCCAACCTTGCAAGCCAATGTGCGGCGAAAAATGAGCAGGGTCCTGCTGACCGGATGCGACACCATGAATTACTGGATCCAAGGTGCGCGCCAGGAACTTGCCGAGACCCTGAAGTTGGTGAATGTGCTCCTGATCAACGACACCGAGACCAAGATGCTGGCGGGGGAAAAAAACTTGCCGCGCGCCGCGCAAAAGGTGCTGACCATGGGGCCGCAGGCATTGGTTATCAAGCATGGCGAATACGGAGCGACGATTTTTTTCCGGGACGGGGCATTTGGCACCGGGCGTCATCCGTTTCGAGCGCCGACTCTGCCCATTGATGAAGTCAAAGATCCGACGGGTGCCGGCGATTCTTTCGCCGGCGGCTTCATGGGCTATGTGGCATCGCAGGAAGCTTTAAATCGCGAAGTCCTGAAGCGGGCGCTGTTCTACGGCGGAGTGATGGGATCGTTCGCCGTTGAAAGTTTCGGCACGGAGCGGCTGCAGTCGCTCACTCGGGAAGAAATTGACGCACGGTTTCAGATTTTTCGCGAACTCACCCACCTCGACTGATGCCGCAATCTCCGCCGAAACCGCATTCCGAAATTGAGACCGTGCGACTGATATGGCTTACGATCTTCGTCTCGGTGTTTTCTTTTCTCTTCTACTACCGGAGCGGAGATGTGCTGCTGTACGGCGATGCCGTTGCGCATATCAACATCGCGCGCCGCGTGTTCGATTCAAGAACTCCTGGCTTGCTGCAGTTGGGCACGGTGTGGCTTCCTCTACCGCACCTTCTCATGATCCCGTTCATCGTGTCGAAGCACATGTGGCAGACCGGCGCAGGCGGATCGATCCCGTCGATGGCGGCGTATGTGTTCGGTGTGCTGGGAATCTTCCGGCTGGTGCGGACGGCTTTGAGCCGCAACGGGGAAATAAACGGCGGGGCGAGGATTGCGGCATGGGCCTCGGCGATCGTATACGGCGGGAATCCGAATCTGATTTACATACAATCGACCGCGATGGGCGAGTCGCTCTACCTGGCGCTGTTCATCTGGGCCTTGGTGTATTTTGCCGAGTTCGCGCGACAGGCGGATGCAGAGAAGGCCAGTCGTTCGCTGACGAAGTGCGGCTTGTGTCTGGCGGCTGCGTGTTTGACGCGATACGACGGATGGTTTCTGGCCGGTGTCTTGGTGGTGGGAGCTGCCGTACTGACCCTCCAGCGCGGCCAAGGAACAACGAGTGGAGCACTGCAAACTCGCAATCTGCCGTGGCGGATGATGCTGGTGAAATTTCTGTTGGTGGCGGCAGCGGCCCCCGTGTTTTGGCTCGCGTATAACGCCGTCGTCTATCGCAATCCGCTGGAGTTCGCGAGCGGGCCTTACTCTGCAAAAGCGATCGAAGAAAAAACTGCGACGGTGAATCCGGCGAAGGGAAATCTGCTGGCTGCCGGTTCGTATTTCCTGAAAGCGGCGCAACTCAACATGAGCGAATCCAGTTGGCTGGGGCGACTGTGGCTTGCTTTGGCGCTAATGGGAAGCCTGGTGGCCGCGTTCAGCGGGCGCGGGAGGGTTGCGTTGATCCTGTGGGCTCCGTCGCTGTTTTATGCGTTATCCGTGGCGTACGGGAGCGTGCCGATTTTCGTGCCGCAGTGGTGGCCATTTTCCCAGTACAACGTGCGCTACGGACTACAACTGCTTCCGGTTTTTGCAGTGTTTGTGCCGCTGGGGATTTCTTCTATCGTCCAATCCGTAATAGAGATTCTGAGAAATGAAGCTTCCTGGATTCGCTGGGCAGGCGCGGCAACCTTGCTGAGCGTCTTTGGGTTGTCGGCGGCAAGTTACGCCGCAATTTGGCGGGCGGATCCGATCTGCTGTCGCGAGGCTGAGATCAACATGCGCGGGCGCGTGGCGCTGGACAGGCAGGTGGCAGGCTGGATCAAGTCGTTGCCAGCGGATTCCACCCTGCTGATGTACCTGGGCCAGCACGTGGGCGCGCTGGAGCAGGAAGGAATTCCTCTAAAGCGCGCCATCTACGAAGGCAATCATCGAGTTTGGAAGCAACCGGTCGATCCCGAAGGATTGTGGGAGCGCGCACTCGCAGATCCCGCGCAGTACGCGGACTATGTCATTGGCTTCGAAGGCGACCCGGTGTGGGCTGCGGCGAGAGACCGGCAGCTGACTGCGTTGGTCGAGATCCACACCTCGGGGCAGCCGCGGGCAGCCATCTTCCAGGGGCGAACTCCAAGGCCCCGATAGTAGACGCGGTAATCAGCAGGGTTAACGCCGAACTCTCCGGCGTCGGCACGCCGCAGTGATAAAATTCGGCCATCCAAAGCTTGTTCTGTTCGAAGAATTGAGCCTCATGAACTGGCAACACATCATCGATTTGTTGCACGGAGAAATGGCCAGCGGGATTGTGGCAACCTCCGTGGTCCGTCGCGTGTTGGCGGCGATACTGGGTGGGCTCATCGGGCTGGAGCGGGAGCTCAGGCATCAGCCGGCGGGGTTGCGCACCAATATGTTCATCTGCTTTGGTGCGGCGCTTTTCACGGTTCTTTCGGATGTGCTGGCGGTGGAGCACCTGGGCGACCACACGCGCATTTCGGCGCAGATCATCCCCGGCATTGGGTTCATCGGCGCGGGATCGATCCTGCACACGCGTGGCCTGACGACTGGACTGACCACGGCGGCAACTTTATTTGTGGTGGCCTCGGTGGCGATGGCCACGGGCGGCGGCCTTTACATTACGGCAGTTTTTGCTACTGGCCTAATTCTGGTTGCGCTCTTTTCTCTGGGCCATCTGGAGTTGACCTTCAGCTTGAAGACACTGTTGAACAGCTATGAAGTAACAGGCGCCAGCGTGGAAGAGATCACTCGGGAAGTCAACCGCATTCTGGAGAGCGGACACCGCATGATGCAAAACGTTGTCAGTGGAAGCACGAGCCAGCATGTCCGACTGCAGTTTGACGTTCCCGGATGTAATCGCGAGCAGAAAAACCTGCTGCGTGAATTGCAGGCATCGTCGGTGCTCGGCAGCGTGACATCGTTGGGGCCGGTGGAATTGGAGTGAGCCTTCCGTCCATAGTGATTCCGTTTGTGAAGGCCAGCGCGTGCGGCAATGACTTTCTACTCGTCGATTCTTTGAACATCGAAGACACGCTAGCTTCGGCGGACTTGGCGGCGCTCACGAGGCGCATGTGCGACCGGCACGATGGCGTGGGGGCGGATGGAGTGGAATGGATGTATCCCCACTCGACGGCCGACCTGGAAATTCGGCTGATCAACGCCGACGGCTCGAAAGCCGAGATTTCCGGCAACGGCACGCGCTGCGTGGCGGCGTATGTTTGCGCGGAGCGGAGAATAGAGAAGATCAGAATCCAAACCGGGGCCGGATTGAAAACTTGCCGGCTGGCTGGGCGGAGTGAATCCAATTACGATTTTGAAGTCGAGATGGGCGAAGCTCAGGTGGGAGCGGAACTGGCGGTGAAACTCGGAGCGAAGGAAGTGCGCGGGATTCCGGTTTCGCTGGGGAATCCGCACTACGCCGTGTTCGTGAGAGATTTTGCGGGCGACTGGCAGGCGGAGGCGGCAAAGATTCAGCGCAGTTCTGAGTTCAAGCACAGCGTCAACATCGAACTTGTCGTAATCGATGGAAAGCATGACGTAAGAGTTCGGTTTTTTGAGCGCGGCGTAGGGGAGACGCAATCCTCCGGAACGGGTTCCTGCGCCTCCGCGGTGGCCGCGATCGCGACGGGAAGGGCGGAATCGCCCGTGCAAGTGCATGCTCCGGGCGGAGTCCAGACAGTACGGAAAGAGGGGAATCAGATATTTCTTCGTGGAGCGGCGCGCCTGGTTTGCCGGGGAGATTTTTTTCTCAGCTAGTCTGCGGGCTTCGCGAAAGAGTGTACTTGTTATTCGCAGTCTCGCAAGTAATGGTCGCGGGATCATTTTCACGACAGGCTTCTTGCCGCATGTCTTCTTCAATCACTTCCTCAACAGCTCCGCGCGTTAAGCCACCTGCTCTTCGTGCGGGCGACACGGTTGGCATTGTGGCTCCGGCCAGCAACATCAGTCGCGGTGATCTGCAGGCGGGCTGCGAAGCTCTCCGCCGCGCCGGATACGTGCCGTTTTACTTCGATTCCATCCTTGATCGAGATCTTTACTTCGCCGGATCGGTGGAACGCCGTGCCCGCGAGTTGGAAGAAATGTTTTCGCGCGAAGAAGTTCGCGCCATTGTTTGCGCGCGCGGCGGCTACGGCGCAAACTATCTGCTCGAAGTGCTGGACTGGAATAAGATCAGAGCACATCCCAAGATTTTTGTCGGCTATAGCGACCTGACAACGCTGCTCACTTATTTTGCCGATACTCTCGGCTGGGTAACGTTCCACGGACCAATGGTGGCGAAAGATTGGGCGCACGAGGGTGGCGTGGACGAGGTTTCATGGCAGGGGGCGCTCGCGCGCACGAGCGCCTGGGAAATCAGTCTGGATGCGGGTTCTGGGGCGAGTGCTTTGGTCGAGGGCACTGGCGAAGGAATTCTTTACGGTGGTTGTCTTTCGATTCTGGTGGCATCCCTCGGAACGCCCTACGAAATCAAGACGACAAACACGATTCTTTTTCTTGAAGATGTGGCTGCCAAGCCCTTTCAAATCGATCGCATGCTGATGCAGTTAAAGCTGGCGGGAAAGCTGGATGGTATACAGGGAATTGTGTTCGGCGAGATGCTGGAGTGCAAACAGACCGCGAACATCGCGAATCAGGGCTACACGCTGGAAGAAGTGGTGCTGCGCATCGTGGGTGAGTTGGGCGTGCCGGTGGCTTACGGAGTGAGATCGGGCCATGTGACGGCGGGGAATATTACGTTGCCAATCGGCGTGCGGGCTGGTTTGACTGTACGCGATGGGCGGGTGAATCTGAAGATTCTGGAAGGGGCAGTGACAGCAGCGGGAAAGAGCTAATCGCGAAAACCATGGGCGAAAATAAGCGCATTCATCTGATTGGCATCTGCGGGACGGCGATGGCATCGCTGGCCGGAATGCTGAAGCGGCGCGGTTTTCGCGTGACTGGGTCGGACGCGGCGGCGTATCCACCGATGTCGGATTTTCTGGCGGACCTTGAAATTCCAGTGGCACAGCCCTTTGACGCGCACAATCTGGACTCTCGTCCCGATCTGGTGGTGGTGGGCAACGCGATTTCGCGGGGAAATCCAGAACTCGAACATTTGCTCGACCAGCGCATTCCATTTTGCTCGCTGCCTCAATTGCTGCACGACGAATTCTTGCGGGGCAAGGAGGTGTTGGTGGTGGCCGGAACGCACGGAAAGACCACTACTACCTCCATGCTGGCGTGGATTTTTCATACCGCGGGGATGCAGCCCTCGTTCCTCATCGGCGGCATCGCCGAGAACTTTGGATCGAGCTTTCATCTTGGACAAGGCAAGCATTTCATTATCGAGGGCGACGAGTACGATACCGCGTTCTTCGACAAGGGTGCGAAGTTCCTGCACTACTTTCCCGATGCCGTAATTCTGACCTCGGTGGAATTCGATCACGCCGATATCTACAAAGATCTGGATGCTGTCGAAACCGCGTTCAAGCGGCTCGTGAATCTGATCCCGCGGCGGGGGCGGATTATCGCGTTCGACGGAATGGTGGGAGAGGTCGCGGAAAGCGCTAGCCTCGAACGTTGTCTGAGCAAGTCCTTCTGCCCCGTGGAACGCTATGGCTCCAGCGCGAAAGCGCAATGGCAAATCGCGAACCTGAAATTCGCGGCCGACCAAACATCGTGGTCGGTTTTGCATGATCGCCAACCTTGGGCTGATCTCGAGTTCCCCTTGGCCGGCGAGTACAACGTGTGGAATGCTACCGCGGCTGCGGCCATGGCTGCCGCCTACGGCATCTCGAAGCAGGAAATCGCGGCCGCGCTCAAGACCTTCAAGAGCGTAAAACGGCGCCTGGAAATCAAGGCGCAGGTGAATGGCATCACCATCATCGACGACTTCGCGCATCATCCTACTGCGATTGCTGGCACGCTGAAGGCCTTGCGGGCGCGTTATGCAGGGGCGCGTTTGTGGGCGATCTTGGAGCCGCGCTCGAACACGCTGCGGCGCCGTGTGCTACAAGCTGAACTGGCCAGGAGTCTAGCGCTGGCTGACGAGGTGATCGTTGCCGGCGTGTTCCGCTCCGAGGCTGTACCGGTGAATGAGCGGCTGGAACTGCCAGAATTGGCCAGGGACATTCAGCGGCAAGGCGGCCGTGCGCGATTGATTGCAGACGTGGACGAAATCGTGCAATCGATCGCTTCGGAGATGCGCAGCGGCGATGTGGTGGCGATTCTTTCCAACGGCGGCTTTGGGGGCATCTACGAGAAACTTCCGGCACGGCTGCGCGCTCTGGCCGGCGAAGCTGAGCGTGGCAATTCGGCGAATGCGGCAGGGAAGCGATGAGGCATTCCCCCTTTGCAGGGCGGCCGGGAGGCCAGACACTTTTCTTGGTCCTGCTGCTATGGATAGCCGCTCCATCCAACGCAACCACCAACTACACAATTTCTCTGGCAAATCCTGGCCAGCATCTCGTCGAAGTGCAGATTTTCCTGCCCGCAGGCTCGGCGCAGCGCGAGTTGCAGCTTCCGGTTTGGAATGCGCTGTATCAGGTGCGCGACTTTGCCAAGTATGTAAACTGGTTGCGTGCGAAGGATCGTGCGGGCCACACGCTCGCAATCCGCGAACTGGACACGAGCCGCTGGCGAATCACCGGCACGCAGGACGGCGCCACCGTTGAGTATCAGATATTCGTAGATTCGCCCGGGCCCTTCGGCACCCAGTTTAATTCGAATCATGCGTTCTTCAATCTGGCTGAGCTTCTCATGTATCCAGTGGACGCGCGAAACCAGCTGATGGTTGTGCGTTTCAACCAGATCCCCGAGGGATGGCGTGTCGCTACTCCGCTGGCGTCCGCGCCTGAGAACAGGTTTAGCGCGGAGAATTACGACCGTCTGGTGGATTCTCCGGTGGAGATTGGCACGTTCCGTGAGTCTGATTTCGACGAAGGTGGCGCACACTATCGCGTGGTGGTCGACGCCGAGTCCGGCGACTATGACATGGAAAAGATTGCCGCCATGCTGCACAAGATCACATCTGCTGCCACCACTTGGATGGACGACCGCCCTTTCGACAGCTACATGTTTCTCTACCATTTTCCGAAAGGACCGGCGGGCGGCGGCATGGAGCACTCCTATTCGACGGCAATTGAGGTGAATGCGGACGTGCTGGCGAGGGCTCCAGAAGTGCTCGCCTCGGTGACCGCGCACGAGTTCTTTCACCTCTGGAACGTAAAACGCATCCGTCCTCAGACTCTTGAGCCAGTGGATTACACGAAAGAGAATTTCACCCGGGTTCTCTGGTTTAGTGAGGGATGTACCAGCACGGCTTCAGACATTATCCGGTTGAGCGGCGGCCTCCTCGACGAGAGCCACTTCGAGCGCGAGCTCGCGTCGGGAATCGCGGAACTCGAACGCCGTCCGGCGCACCTGACGCAGTCGGCGGAGGAGTCGAGCCTGAATGCATGGTTGGAGGGAGATGCGTACTACCGGAGCCCTGAACGCAGCATTTCTTATTACAACAAAGGCGAGTTGCTGGGCATCATGCTGGATTTGGCGGTGCGAGAGGCCAGCCATGGTCGGGCGTCGCTCCGCGAGGTCTTCCAATGGATGAATCAGAATTACGCGAAGAATGGACGATTCTTTCCTGATTCCGATGGCGTGCGCGCGGCTGCCGAAGCCGTGAGCCATGCGGATCTGGGATGGTTTTTCACGAGATATGTCGCGGGAACCGACGAGATCCCATGGAACGATTTCTTCCGCAGCGTGGGCTTGCGTCTACTGGAAGGGAAGAGCACGGTCGCAGATGCCGGGTTTGTGGCCTCGCGAAACTTCGATGGCCCCATGACCGTAGCATCAGTGACGGCGCGCGGCGAGGCTGAGCGGGCTGGTCTGCAGCCCGGCAATGTTGTCCTGGAAATTAATGGAACGGCGGCGGGACAGGAGTCCGCGCAGGAGATTTCGCTGCTGGCTCCGGGCGACACGATCACCGTGAAGATTCGTGCGCGGCGAGGTGGGGAGCGCGAGCTGAAGTGGAAGGTGGGAAGCCGCGAGGAAATCTCCTACGACCTCAAAGACGCGGAGAATGTTACCTCCGAACAGCGGGCCCGCCGCGCCGCGTGGCTGAAAGGCGAGGCGCAGATCCCACAAGAGGCACACGCGCAGTAGAGACAAACTCGCACCCAACGGCGCGCTGAACAGAGGGACACTCAAAATGATCCGCACCATCGCGATGCTGGGTTTCTGGGCGCTGGCCGCACCCGTGGCGGCTCTGATCGGATTCCCCTGGACCTTCATCTCCGGCGACGTCAGCCTCCTGTATCGCATGTTCATGATTGGCTGCCGCAGCGGCGTGCGCCTGACCGGAGTGCGCGTGGAAACCGTCGGGCTCGAGAAACTGGATCCGGCGCGCACTTATATCTTCATGTCGAACCACGTGTCGAACCTGGACCCGCCGATTATTACCCCGCTGATTCCCAAGCGCACTTCGGTGATGGTGAAGAAAGAATTGCTCAGCTATCCGATTCTAGGCCGGGCCATGCGGATTGGGTCGATGGTGCCCGTGGACCGCGGCAATCGCGATGCCGGGATTGAATCCGTGCGGATCGCGAAGCAGGTCGTGCAGCAAGGTCTCAACATGACGATCTACGTCGAGGGCCATCGCTCGTTTGATGGCAAGCTGTTGCCTTTCAAGAAGGGGCCATTCTACCTGGCGGTGGAATGCGGAGTGCCAGTTGTGCCGATCACGATCGCCGGCACGCATTACCTGATGCCCAAGGGACGATTCGCGATCAGGCCGGGAACCGCCACGGTGATTTTTCACCCCCCGATTGAGCCAGCCAATTTTGGCAGCCGCGAATGCTTGATGGAGAAGGTGAGAACCGTGATCGATAGCGGTCTGCCAGAAGAGTTCAGGCAGAGTGCGTCAGTCCCGCAGAATGCGTCCCCGCCAGCCGCAAGGCAAGCTGCGGGGCACGAACGAGGCGCTCCTGCCTAATGAGCGAAAGACAGGCTCGTTCTCGTGGCAAAAAGAAAAGCCGGCACCCGAAACCACGGATGCCGGCGTTCGATGCCGCACAACTCAGTTAAGCGTAATCTCCCAGACCACTCCGTCGCCATCACCTCCGCCCTGCTTCGTCGTGCCGAAAAGATGGCCGGCTTCCAGTAGCGGATTGCTGAACGAGTAAAGCCCGTCAGACCCTCCCTCAAAAACGTAAAGCGAGGTGTAGGTCCAGGAACCGCTCGCGGGAGTAAGTTTATAAATTGTTCCCGCGTCATTGGCTCCGTCGCAGTGCGTCGTGCCGTAAAGATTTCCCGACGCGTCCAACGCCACATTACGGAAGCTCCCGGAGATTCCCCACCCTGGGTTGCTGTAAATCACGTTGAACGTCCAACTCCCGCTGGCGGGGCTGAGTTCATAAATCGTGCCCCCTCCGCCGGAGCCGCCTTCTGTAGCCGCGCCATACAGGTTGCCCAGTTTGTCGGCGATCAGTCCACCGTAGGGCACCGCACCGTCATCTCCGTCCTCAAAATTGTGAACGATGGTTTCCGTCCAGGCTGCTCCCGATCGGGTCAATTGGAAGATGGTGCCGTATCCGTAAGCGCCTCCCGCAGAAGTCGTCCCATACAGACTCGTGCCTCTGAGGATGACGCCCGCCACGGGGATCGCACCGTCGGTGCCAGTGCCGAAGGTGTAGAGCACCGTCTCCGTCCACTGCGTGCCCTTCTTGGTCAGCTTGAAAACTATGCCGTTGCCGTTCGCGCCGCCCGCGGTTGTGGTGCCGTAAAGATTTCCTTCCGCGTCGATTGCCAAACCTGCCTGGGGAGTTGCCCCGTTCGTGCCGCCCGGGAAGGTATACAGCACTTGCTCTACACCAGCTGCGCTAACCATGAAAACTATTCCCGAATTCTCAACTCCGCCGCCGGCGGTGGTAGTGCCATAAAGATTGCCCACTTTGTCTCGAATCAACCCGCCCTCGGGAAATTCGCCGTCCGTCCCGCCGACAAAGCTGTACAGCACGCTCTGCACGCCGCTTTTGGTTATCTTGAACACCACTCCATATCCCGATGCGCCGCCTGCGTTGGTGGTGCCGTACAGGTTTCCCGCGCTATCGGCAATAAAACCGTCCAGCGGATTTCCCCCATCGCTCCCACCAGTAAAGCTGTGAATTACCTTGAAGGTCTGAGCTTGCGCCCGCGGGATCACGACCGCCGCCAGCCCAAGCACGAACGCGAGAGCCAGCATAAACTTGCCCGTGGTTGATATCGATCTGGATTCCATATTGCGCACCTAGTCCTTTCGAATCGTAATTTGCGGGCCTTGCCTAAATCGGCGCGGAGCAGGCAAGCTTCCGGATACAGGCCAGAAGTCAATCGCAACGTTGCAGGGGCGACCACGGACGCTGGAGGAGAATTAGAGCTCGAATCTACAGTAATACAATCGATTAACTAGTATACCCCGGCCTTGAACCGTCTCCGTCCGAATTCTCTGGAACCCATCTCTAGGTTGGCGCGTGCCGATGGGCCATACCGAAGCGGCGCAGCCGAAGTTATTACAAGCTTGCTCGATAGCGGATCGTTTGTCAAGATGCAGTGAGTTGCACACGCAGATGCTGCAGAATGCACACCCAGCATGACGAAACCATTGGCTCTAGTCCTTCGGCAACCGGGACCGCACTGTCCGGGCAATTTCCGGCAGCTTCGGCAGAATCGCGGAATACTTCAACCACAGTTTGTGATCCACGGCGGGCGCTCCGCTCACCAGCGCACCGGCAGGAACGTCGTGGGCCACACCGCTCTGCGGAGTGACAATGGCAGCGTCGCCGACCTTGCAGTGGCCGACCACTCCAACCTGCCCGGTCAGAATCACTCGATTGCCAATTTCCGTCGAGCCCGCAAGGCCAACCTGCGAGCACAGCAGAGCGTCTTCGCCAACCTGCGATCCGTGGCCGACCTGCACCAGGTTGTCGATCTTCACGCCGCGCCGGATAAGGGTTTCTCCCACGCTGGCGCGATCGATGCAGGAGTTCGCCTGGACCTCCACGTCGTCTTCGATCACAACCGGCGCCGGCTGCGGAATCTTCTGCCAGTGTCCATCGCTAGTTTTGGCGAAGCCAAAACCATCGCCGCCGATGACGACGCCGTTCTGCAGCATAACGTTGTTGCCAACGCGGCAGTTTTCGCGGACCACAGCGTGAGCGTGGGCAAAGAAATTGTCGCCGATTTTCACCCCGCGATAGATGACGACATGAGCCAGCAGCACGGCATGCTCGCCGATCTCGACGTTCTCGTCGACGACCACGTAAGGGCCGAGGTGAGCGTCGCGCCCAATCTTCGCCGTGGCATGAACCACCGCCGTAGGATGTACTCCCGGGGCATAGCGCAACGGTTCGTGAAAAAGTTCCAGAGCGCGGGCGAAGCTGAGATAGGGATTGTCTACGCGCAGCGTGGCCGCCGGGATGACAGGGAAGTTCTCGGCCACGATCACAGCCGCAGCTTTGGTATGCCGGGCCGCGGCGACATACTTTGGGTTGGCGACGAAGGTGAGTTCTCCCGGCCCGGCTTGCTCGATGCCATTGAGGCCGGTGATCTCGGTGTCAGGCGATCCATTTTCCAGGCGCGCGTGAAGGGCGGATGCGATCTGTGAAAGTTTCATGGTCGATGGCGTAAGCCGCGAGTAAATCGTACACCAGCGGAAGAGTTCGACGTTTGTCCAGTCAGGTACTCCCGAGTCTTTATCTACGACCTGCGCACGCTGCCAGGCGGGACCTACAGCATCGCGTTTGGCATCAAGGACAACGAGGAAGTTGTGGGCTATGGAAACATCGGCAACAACGCCGCGCACGCCATGGTGTGGACCTCCAGTACCGGGATGCAGGATTTGAACGATCTGATTCCGGCGGGCTCGGGCTGGGTGCTGATCAACGCGAACGCGGTGAACGCCTCCGGGCAGATCACCGGCTACGGAACCAAGGGCGGACACAACCACGCGTTCCTGCTGACGCCGGGGGAGTGAAGGCGCTGCGTTGAGCCCCGTGATCTGGATTGAAAAAAACTCAGATCGATCTTGGTAAAATCCATGAAATCAGCGGGTTGCAGACTTCTGATCTGCGGCAATCCGGCTAAAATATTGGAAGCAAACCACACTTGCCCGCAAAATATACCGGGCAAAGGACTTAGGCCGGCCTGCGAGCCTGCGATCGCGAAGTGGCCTGAAATGATCGTAATATATTGCATTACGGTTGTTATCAGGGCAGGCTCTGTGGATTCGCGCCGCTCGCCCAGATCCCTCGCTGCGTAAAAACGCTGGCTCGGGATGACAAGCAAACGAAGCCACTATCCACCTAATTGCCGGTGCCGATCACCCGGACGGTCTGCGGACTGTCGCCGCCATCGTCCTCGATGTACAGGATTGAATCGCGGATGCCCGCCCTGAGGGGCCCGAAGGTAACGGTGATCGTGCAGCTGGCCTTCGGCGCCAGGAATGAACCGCAGCCGTTCGTCTGGGTGAAGTCGAAGGGCGCGTCGCCACCGTCGATATAGATGAAGTGGGTGAAACCCATGTTCTTCGTTCCCGTATTGGTCAGGTGAACGTTGCGCGGGACGCTCTTCGTGCCCACTTTCTGTGCGGGAAACTTCAGTTCGCTCGCCGAAATGGCCAGCTCGGTGCCGATTCCGATCAGTTCCACGAATTGAGGCTTGGAGGAAGCGCTGTCGATGATGGTGATGCCGCCGCTGACGGAGCCCATCGCTTGGGCGGTGAACTGGGCGGTGATGGAGCATTGCGCGCCGGGCGGAAGGCTGCCGCTGCATGTATTCGCGGTCATGCGAAATGGCGCTCCGCTCGAGGTTACGGACGCGAACGTCATTGGCGTTGTGCCGGAGTTGGTGATGGTCACGGTTTGCGGGGCGCTGGTGGTGCCGATAAGCTGCCCTTTGAAGGTGAGCGGAGAAGTGGGAGAAAACGTGGCGCTGCCAGTGTTCAAGAGGGTAATGACTTGCTCGGGTCCGATGAGAGCGAGGTCAGGCTTGCCGTCGTTGTTGAAGTCGGCGGCGGCAATATAGTTGGCGCCTCCCCTACCCCCTACGGAGTACAGCGACGCGGATTGAAACGTGCCGTCGCCGTTCCCTTTAAACATGATCGCTCCCACCGCTGAGTTAGATGTAGCTAAATCGACGATCCCATCGCCGTCGAGATCTTGTGCGATTATCCACGTTGCAGTCGGCTGCGTGCTATAACTCACTGGCTGCTGAAACGTGCCGTCGCCATTGCCCAACAAGACGTCAATCGCGCCACCGACCGACACGGCTAAATCGAGATTTGTCTTGTCGCTCGTAAAGTAGCCAGTCGCGATGGCGTAGGGGGCGCCCCCGATTTCGTAATAGCCGTCGTCGGTAAAGGTTCCGTCGCCGTTTCCCAACAGCACGTCGAGCTTGCTGGAAGCGCCAAACTCCCCTCCCACAGCTAAGTCAAGCTTGCCGTCGTTGTTAAAATCGCCGGCTGCGATCGCGAAGGCCGTCACGTCGTAGGGTACCGGCGTGGTGGAGATCGGCGCGCCGAAGGAGCCGTCTCCGTTGCCGGGGAGGACTTGCACGCAGTTGCAACTGCCCCTCTCCAGGGACGCGATATCGAGATGGTCGTGGCCGGTGAAGTCGCCTAGCGCGACCATGAGGTTCTCAGCGGCGGTAGGATACGCAACGGGCGACTGGAAGGTGCCGTCACCATTTCCAAGCATCACGTAAACGGTGTCGTCGCCTCCTCCGAGTACGAGGTCGAGGATTCCGTTGTTCCGAAGGCTGGCCGTCGCACCATAAAAGAGGACTTCAACGGTGTAGCTCGCGCCGGCACGGAACGTCCCGTCGCCGTTCCCAAGCAAAATTTCGACGCCGAGGTCAGGGCTAAGAACCGCGATGTCGGGGGTTGCGTCACGATTGAAGTCGCCGACCACGAGAGAGTAGAGTTCGGAGGGCACGGGAAAGACTGCTCGTGCTTCGAACTGCGCTTGGGCCATAGGGCCCGAAACCGGGAGGGCCGCCAATATGGCGGCCACGCGAGCAATTCTTCGTAAGGACACCGGAGCCTCCGTGAGCGTGCACCCGCGGTGAAGCTTAGCACCGAGGGGGCGGCCATTCAAGCCTTTTCGAAAACAGCGCACGAGTGGATCCCGCTCGTACCAAAGTTGCAACTTTCTGCGTGGGGCTGCGTCGGCTACCGTTCTATGAGCGCTAGGGGCCGAGCCTGGGGAACTCGCAAAATAAGCGAAATCAGAAAAGGGGGACTTCCGGATGCTCTCAAGAACCGCATTGGCTTGTCTTATCGGGGTCGCGTTCGGAGCGATCCTTTGCGTGCCGCTCGCAGGGGCGCAGACCACCGTCGTCTGCGAGTTACCGTTGCGCACCCAGTTGAGAAAGGTCGCCGGACGGCAGGCCGCGCTCAAAATGCTGAGGGCGTTGTTCCCAGCTTGAGTGTTTGTGTATTCCCAGTCCTCCCCAGTGAAGGTCGGGGGCGTACCCGACAGTACACCCCACACCGCCTCGATGACCTGGTACGGCGCTTGAGATCCCTGGGGCGCCAAGTACCCGGGATAGGCCGAGTAGCCCGGCACCGAGACGGACGCCGGAATGTACTCCTCGAAACTGTCGGGCAAATATACGCCTCCATCGCCCGAAAGCATCACGATCGTGCCGCTCAGCCGTCCTGTTGGAGTGCTGACCCCGTAAATTATGCCGATCTGGTCTGTGTTTGGACAGTTGCTGACGTTGGCGGAGAAACAGGTCATGCTTATGTCGAAGCTGGTCCCCTGAGGTAGCGCAGGGCAGGTACTGAGCTGCACCGGCGTCGACACAGTACCAAGCGATGGGGCAAAGGGATATGGGCTGGCAACCAAGGGCAGAGCGGGACTTTCGGCATGTGCGCCCACGTAAACAGCGGCGCAGCCGGAGGGGCAGCGTATTCGCTCGCCTGGTATAACGCGGGCGCCGGCGGCGCACCCAAATGGGGAAGTGGATACCTCGACAAGGTTGTGATGGAGAATGGCCCGGTATTCAGCGATATTGAGCAGGGCTGCGAGGTGACAAATGGCGTGAACAGCCAGTACACGACGATCTGCAATAACAACCCGCCGCAAGGCCAGAATAATTCCTGGGAGCCCGGCTGCGCTAGTTCGACATGGCCTCAGGGCAGCAATGGCACCAATTACCTGCTTGAGTACGTTGACGGCGACCAGACTAACGTATCCGAGTGGACTCAGGCCGTTACCTCGATAGCCTACCCGGCCTGCGGTTCGACGCTGCCGCACCAGACGTCAGGCGCCTCGCTGAACGCCGCGTGGTACAACCAGAGCATTGTTTGTCTACCGTCCGGAAACTGCGGGCTGACCCAGCAGCCGAGCCTCGGGTACTACCAAAATACCGCGATGTCAGGGTGGCTCTGCCAGAACGTCTCGGGCGGGACCAAGCCCCAAAATAACTCCGCCCCTGAGGGGCAGCTGTTCTTCTACCAATTTCAGAACCCCTCGCAGCTTCTTTCTGTCAACGCCGTGAGCAACTGCCCTTCGGTCGAGGCCATCGAAGGGGGGACCGTTTCTTACGGCTCGACTTCGTATGGGCCCGGCAACCCGACCCCGTCAGCCGCGGCGATCGTAGCCGACATGACTGGAGGCACGGCGTCGTGCAGCGCCATGGGCCTTGCGCGGGCGGGGCAGTGACGGGGTAAGCCAAAGGGCCACCGGCTCAATTGCGGGTTAGTTCACCCTCGGTTTTGCCGGTGATGGTGACGAAGCGGATGACGCCCAGGCTGTCTTCGAAGACGAGGCCGGTGCCGGTGGGGTTTGTGACTGCGGCGACGAGATGGCCGTAGGATTTCGGAACGCCTCCATGAGTGGGGGTTTGGTCGTACCGGGCGAGTTCGCCTTCTTTCATGCCGGTCATGGCGACGAAGCGGATGACGCCGTCGTTGTCCTCGAAAATCAGTCCGGTGCCGATCTGGTCGGAAATTGCCGTGACCAGGTGGCCGTATGTTTTTGGAACTGTGCCCTGGGTCGGAGCTCCGTAGGGCTTCGCGGCGCCGTCCTGCGCGGGCTGCCCGGCATAGGCAACGGTTGCGGTTTTGCTTCCGAGGAGGTAGCCGGCGAGAGCTAACAACAGGCCAGCGGAGACGAGCAGAATTCTTTTTCGCATGAGGTGAACCTTATCTTTAAATTCTTTATTAGCAGGCGTAATCGGCAGCAGTGTCCGCTAGGTCCGGACCCGAGGGCATTTATATACGTGGCGAATCCTAGAGGCCGGGCAGATCGCCCTACAATTTCTCCACCACGACATATAGGTTGTAGGTTCCCTGCTCACTCGGATTCACAGAGGTGCTTATTTGAATTGGTTGATTAGCTGCGCCATGAACTACAAGTAAATTAAGTGTAACGGCTGCGGCACTCCCGGAATAGCTGAGACCGCCATTTACTTGATCTTGATACGAAGCGAAATCGCCCGTCCACGATACAAATACCTCTGGACTATAACCCTCAGCGGTGTTCGACTGCTCTAGGTACCCCGTAACTCTAAAAATTCCCGTTGAGGCAGGAGTAAACACAGTTGTTGGTGAAATGGACGCCGTTTGAGCGATGAAGGATTTCTGAGCGACAATCTCTGGCGAGTGCTTGACTGGCGTCTGAGCCATCAGCGTCACAACGAAAGAGCACAGCATAGAACCGATAACAATTGGCCTTTTCATGGTTGGTCCCCCTTTAATAATTGTTCTTCGTATGGCTGCGGAATGGCAGAGCCCTTCCTGCAGCCTGCTACGGTTCGACCAGGATCTTGTGCATCATGCCGAGATCTTCGTGGAGCAGGATGTGGCAGTGAAACACAAAAGTGCCGGCGATGGCCGGGTCGCGGAAATCCATGCGAACTTTCACGCTGTGGTGGGGGCCGCTCCCGGACCAATAAGGAATCTGAATGGTGTCGCGAAGGTCCTGATCGGCGACGGGTTTGCCATCGACCTCCAACATCTGAAAGTGGATTTGATGGATGTGGAAGGCGTGCGTTTCGAGCGCCCGATTTTCGATGGTCCAGTCCTCGACCGCTCCCACCTTGGTGGTGATGACGGGCTTTTCGTTGGGCTCGAAAACCTGCTGTTTTTGGCCGTCGACGGTGATGTAGAACTGAATGGGACCGTTGGTTCCACCAAACTCTTCGGAAAAGTAAAGCTTTCGCGTGGCGGTTGGGGTCAGATCCTTCAAGCCGGCAAACTTCAGGCCGTCGGCGGAGATACGCGCTGAAGTTGCAGGCTTCGCGGGCTGCTTGTTCGCTTGAGCAGTGTTGCTAAGTTCGATATTGCCGAGAATCTGTTCGAAATCAGCGTTGCCGGTGGGGCCGGTCGAGTAGGCCAGGGATACGAATTGCCCGGTCGCTCCCTTCGGAGGAGCCTGCACGATAAATTCCGCCCGCCCCGCCGGAGGTATCAGAATGGTTTTCTCCATGCGGGTCTTGGCCAGAGGATAGCCATCGAGAGCGATCAACTCTAACGGTTGCGGGATACCGTTAACCCAGAACTGCAGCGGCATGAAATCCTGAAGCGTAGCATTGGCCACCCGCCAGAACTGCCTTTCGCCCGGGTTCATTTGGATCAGGGGAGTAGGACCCTCCGGCGGAGGCGTAACCTGAAAGTTCAGGGTTAGTTGGTAGGGTCCGGGCACCCACGGCACCAGGTATTGCTGGCGAATAACAAAGACTCGCTCTGTGAGTCCAGCCACCTCGGGACGCACTTTGTCCATCCCTTCGACAATCAGCGCCCCGGCCGCGCCGCCATTCACCTGAAATTCGGTGAAACCATGTACGTGCGGGTGGTACCAATACAGGCCGGGGGGCTCGTTGGCCGGAATCTGAATTTTGTATGGAAAGGCCGCCGAGCCCGGTTGAATCAACGTAGTGAGCACGTCGTCCTGATGGCAGACCGGGGGAACATTGAGCCCGTGGAAGTGAACGTTGGTCGATTGCAAGGTCGCAGTGCCGCCGTCTCCGCAGACCGTACCGGCGGGCGACATATCCATTCCGCTCATGGAATCCGGCCGCGGAGTTCTGATGGCGTCTTTAACGCTGAGCTGAAGCTGGTCGCCCTGGTTGAGCCGTAGGGTTGGAGCCTCGACGACGCCGGTTGAGGCTTGGTATTTGTAGCAATAGTGCGTATAGCCGAATGGATCGACCGCGTAAGCCATGGTGAAATCGGCGTTGAGGACGCCATTCTGCGAATAGAGACTCAAGGCATCCTGGACCAGAGTACCCGGCTCCGGGCGCGGAGGACACTGCGCCGATGCTGCTACGAAGGAAAATCCGCATGCGATGATAGCCAGCAAACATCTAGCGATGGCGCGCATTTCTATCACTCCTCAGTCTTTCCGAAAACTTCCCGCAGCCGGACATCTTAAGATTCAAAAATCATATCTGCTAATCGTTTAGAAGGAGCGGGGCGGAAACGTTCCAATCGAGAGCAGCCCTGGACTATCAGGATCGACGATGGGCGAATTGGCCGATTCGGTCAGCGTGCAAGTTCCCCCAGTCGATCCCACCTCAATCACGGCGATGTAGGACGTTCCACCAAATTCGGTAACGTAGACGACTCCGCCGGTCCCGCTGTTTGAGCCCAGAGCCAAGGCCGCAAGATAGGACCAGTGCGAACTGTAACCGCGAATCCTGCCGGAGGTGCAACCCGGCGAAAGTTTTCCATCGCTCTTGTCAAAGGCAGCAGCCGTGATTTTATCGCCTTGGGTGTTGCTGATGTAGAGAAGAGTTTCATCGGGGCTCAGCAGGATGTTGCTGGAGTTGATGCCAGATCCCAAGGTATAGACCACGGTCGGGCTCAACTTGCCGGAAGCAATGTTAGAGACTTCAACCACCGTGGAAGTCGACGTATCTCCGAAGAGGGCGTAGTGGCCGTCCTGGGTGATTTCTACGCTTGTGGGATAGGTTGCGCCTTGCGATTTGAGATAAGCGGTGGAGTTCTGCTCGTCGCCATTCGACACTGGCGCGCCGGAGGCGATGTTGAAGGACTCGATGGAGCCGTCGCCGTAGGTGACAACCATAAGGTTGCCGTGGAGGGCCATGCCATCGACGAATCCGCCTTGCAGGCCGGCGACGGAGACGTCGTTGATGAAGGTGAGGCTGCAGCCGGGTTGCACCTGAAAGGTTGCGATGGTATTCGAAGTGGTGAAAACGGCATACAGGTACTGGCTGTTCATCGCCAGACCGATGCCGTTTGCGGCTCCGGAATCGGTGGGGGAACCGGAGGCGCTGCCGCCAACCAGCAGAGTGTTGACGTCGATTCCGACAATGTCGCCGCTGGTGGCATCGGAGGCGTAGACGCACTCTGCGCTTCCGTTATCGAGCACGCTTACCCGGTTCGTCGCAAAATAGCCGCCCCCAACGCCGAGGCCGCCGGTGAGCACCTGCTGCTTCAGAGTAAGAGCGCCGCTGGCCGCTATGGTGTAAAAGGTGACGCTGTTGGAGAAAAGGGCGTCGTCATTGGTGAGCAAATAATGAGGCTGGGTCGCTCCCGCGGCAAAGCCGTTCACCCCACACATCAAAACCAGCATGGCCGTGGCGTGCGATAGCCAGGAGGTAACCGACATCCGCATGTTCTTCCTTGGTCCTCATTCTTTGGAAATGCCTAACGCCGCATCCTGAAGTTAACCACAGGTGGCGTAGCCGTTCAATTGCAATCGCTGGATCCGCTGAAGAATAAGGACTCTGGATGAAAGTCTTCGCGGCAGTAACGAAGAAGGAGCGGCAACTGCCGCTCCTTCTTTCCTGGCAGAGAACTACGCGCCCTTATTGGCGCACGTCGTACTCTTCCGTGCTCCAGTCCGAGACGTAGTCGACATCGGCGTGCCGTATTTGGGGGAGGGCACGGCTTGAAACTCCGGGTTCCGCGAACCACGCGATCCCCGTCGAGGGGGACTATAGCGAAGAATGTCTAGCATGTAAATAGACATTATTTGCACACTGGAGGTCTCTTCTTGCCGTGATTCTGGCGGGTCACGGCTCAAGTCGCAGCGGGGCGCTGGGAGAGCCCGGCTTCCTTAAGGGCAGGTCAGTTGCGCGGTTCCGGCGACAAAGCACCCGCCGCCGCAGGCGGTGATTGCGGTACATGCCACGTTGGGCAACGGGGGGTCGTCCGCCCAGACGGTGAAGGTGCCGACCGCTCCCGGCGCACATTGAGCGACGCCGACGGCAGTGACCGATATCTCACTCGTAGAGGCTTCCTGGTAGCAGGTGCCCCACGCGGCCGTTAGAGGGCTCACCGTACGCGAGGGATTAATGTAGTAGCCCGTCGCCACGAACTGCACTTGCCCATTGGGATAATCCGCTGCGTCCGCTGTTGCTGGACTTAGCGTGACGGATACGAGTGGGTCCTGATTCTGTGATCCTGTCCCACAGGACAACGCCAATGCGGCGGCCAGAACCAACGCGAGGGAAAGGAGCGCCAGCGGAAGTCTCTGCATAACGCCCTCCTGCCGGATTAGAACCCGGGGACGGTCGCGGAGTTGCAAGGGTGCCTAAGCCAATCTGTCCTACTCTTCAAACATAGGTACCTGCCGCTGATCGTCAATTGGGCCGCGGCGGGGACGGCGGGCGGCGCCGATGACGGCCAGAACCGTGAGCGATTCGAGCGCGGTGCGGGGGACAAAGATGCGCTGGGTGTTCGAGCGCTGGTCGGGAGGATTGACGAGATAACCCTCGGGCATGTTCTGAGTAAGGTCGGCGGGCATCAGGCCCTCGAGGATTTCGTTGTCCTTGAAGCGCAGGCGCACCCACAGGCCTTCGGAACGGGGCCGGGAAGTGAAGGTCTTGCGCGTGAGCGACTCGGAGTCTCCGAACTCGCGCACGAAGTAAACGCCCTTGATCTCGCGCAGGTCCATGGCGACCACATTGCCCGAGGTGTTCAGCAATTCCAGTTTGCCTTCGTTGACGAATTGGGCGGGCGAAACGTAGCCGGAAACCGAGTCCCGGTCCATTTTGCGGACGATCACTTTCTTGTGGGTCGAGGGCATGAGCGGCTTCGGCTACCGGGCTTCGGGCTTCGGCAGGATTATTTTGCCAAGCCGACATCACTTCAGCGTTCCTCAAGAAGGCTTCCAGTTCAGCCGAAGCCCGGTGGCTGAAGCCCGAAGCCCGCCTCATTCTCGCACTATTTCGGGAGAAATCGTGGGAATCCACGTTGGCAGTAGCCAAATTGTAAACGTTGTGTTATTCCTTTAAGTTGCCTTGGGGCGACTCAAGTCTATATAAGTGTTTTGTATTGAGTGGCTTGTGTCGAGTTAAGCAGCGGACTGGATGGGGTTGGGGCGGGTCGCCCTGTGGAAATCTTGTGGAAATCGTTGTTCGGTCCCGGGATTGCCGCAGCCTGAACCATGGGCGGCGGCCCTTGTGTCCGTTTGAAGCAGCAAGCTTGAAGACGAATGGCTGATTACATTTACACCATGGAAATCCGGTTGACGCCGGATCAGATGAAAGGCGTCAACCTGGTGCAAGACGTGGCCCGCGTGGCGGGCATCACTCTCTACCTAACCGGTGGCGCGATTCGCGACATAATTAGCGGATTCACCATCCGCGACCTGGATTTCACGGTCCAGGGCAATCCCCTCAAACTGCAGAAGGAATTCGAACGGGCGGGCGCGCAACTGGCCGGCCACGATGACGATGTCCGCACCCTGTTTCTGGTGCTGCCGGGCAATGTGCGCGCCGAGATCGGCATGGCGCACACAGAACACTACGAGAAAGTGGGCAAGCCGCCGGTAGTTGCGCCAGCCAGCATTCAAGAGGACCTGCGACGGCGGGATTTCACCGTGAACGCCATGGCTTTGTCGCTGAATGAGGGCTCGCGCGGGTTGTTGCTCGATCCCTTCAACGGCGTCGCTGATATTGAAGCGAAAGTGCTGCGCATTCTGCACAACTATTCCTTCGTGGAGGATCCCTCGCGGCTGATCCGGGCCACGCGCTTCGCGGCGCGCTTCCACTGGCCTCTGGAAGAGCGCACGCAGCAGCGCTATGAGTCGGCCAAGGAAAATAAATACATCGACCATATCTCGCGCAGCGCGATAGGGCACGAGATTGCCCAACTGGCGCACGAAGACGATCCGCTGAGCGTGGTGCGCGCCCTGGAAAAAGAAGACTGGCTGAAGGTGCTGCACCCGCACTGGACCACGGCCAAGATGGACACCAACGGGCTCGGGCAGTTGATGAAGACGCGCCAGCAGTTGGTAGACCTCGGCTACACCGTGGATCCGTCGCCGGCGGTGATGCACTTCCTGACGGCAAAGCTTGCCGATAAAGACATCTCCGATCTGCGGCGGCAGATCCCGCGTAAGGATTTGATCGAGGCCTGGCGCGACCTCGAGAATCACGCCAAGGAACTGGCGAAGCGGCTGACCGGGAAGGAAGCGGCTACCCCGTCAAGAACGTGGAATCTGCTGTCTGCGGCGCGGTCGGAGATGGTTCTATTCCTGGCGGTGACGGCGCGGCATCAAACCGTGGCGCAAAAGATCAAAAACTTCCTGACCAAGTGGCGCGACGTGCAGAAGCGAATTCCGCTGCCCGAGATGACGGAGTTGCTGATCACGCCGCAATTGCCGGAGTATCCGAAGATTGCGCGCGACGTGTTCATGCTGCTGCTCGATGGAAAATTGCGTTCGCACACGGAAACTTTAAAGTTCCTCAAGCCATTTGCGCCGCCTCCACCACCGCCTCCGCCGCCGCCCCGGCGCGGGCGCGGTCCGAAAGCAGCGGCCGTGGTTGCTCCTACTGAGGCAGCGCCGGGCAAGAAGGGCGACGTGGCGAAAGGCAAAGGGAAAGCCAAGGACAAAGCTGCCGCTGTGGCGGCGCCTCAAATGGCGGCTCCGGTCGCCAAGCCGGAAGCGAAAGCAAAACCGGAAGTTAAGGCGAAGCCCCAAGTCAAGGCGAAGCCGGAAGCGAGGTCGAAGCCCGCTAAAGCGTCAACGCCCAAGCCGGCGAAGCATCCCACAAAGCCGGCGGCGAAACATCCGGCGAAGAAGGCTGCTCCCAAGAAGGTCAAGACGAAGAAGGTCAAGGCCAGGAAGCGGTAAGCGGCAGGAATTTGCAATTCTGGGTACTGTACCAATTCGTTTTGGAACCGGTACCAATTTCTGGAATCCTCTGGCTGAATCCGGCATATAATGGTTGTATGCATCGACCGCTTCTCATTCCGGCGTTCGTGCTTCTGTTAGCGTCAGCGCCACTTTTGGCGCAGCGCGGTGGCGGCCACGCCTCTTCCGGCGGACATGGTGGCTTCGCTTCGCATGGCAGCTTTTCCGGCCATTCGAGCGGCGCAGGCTCTTTCAGCGGCGCGCATTCCAGTTCTGCTTTTTCAGGCCGCTCGTTTTCCGGTCGTTCGTTCTCTGGTCAGTCGTTCTCTGGCCGATCATCCGCGCGCGGTTCCGCTTCTCGCCCGTCGCTCTCCGCGAGGGGCTTCAACCATTCCGGCGGCGTCCGAATTCGCACCTACGGCTTGCGGAATAACTGCGCCGGCTATGTCTGCCGCGGCGGTTATCCGTGGGGTTACGGTCTGTTCGATCCGTATTGGTGGTGGGATTCCGGCTCGTCGAACGATCAAGACCAGCAAGACCAGATTGGCTTGGCCAACGAGATGAACCAGCAGAGCCTTGATGAGCAGGGGATGCGCGAGCAGGGCGATCAGGATGTTTATGCGCGGTCTGCGCCTCCGCCGCCGCATGAAGCCGAGCGTACGGAAGCCGCTCCAGCCACGGTGCTGGTGTTCCGCGATCAGCGCAGGCTGGAAGTACAGAACTATGCCATCGTAGGGCAGACGCTGTGGAACTTCGCTCCGCAGCATACGCAGAAGATTCCTCTGTCGGACCTGGACCTGCCGGCCACGACCAAGGCCAACGACGAGCGGGGAGTGGATTTCCGGCTGCCCGGTGCGCACGAAGGCCAGTAGAGTTGTAAGCGAATCCGCCACGTTCCCCTCTTCGCTGTGGATAACTTAACCCTTCTGCCTGCGCCGTTTCCCGTTAGAATGAGCCCAACGTAAGATTGAACAGAGCCCTATGCCCCAATTCGTCCACTTGCACCTGCATACCGATTACTCCCTGTTAGATGGCGCCTGCGACGTCGAAAAACTCTGCAACCGCGTAAAAGAGCTGGGCATGCCCGCCGTCGCTATGACCGACCACGGAAATATTTTCGGCGCGGTTCACTTTGTGAATGCGGCGAAGGCCGCGGGCGTGAAGCCGATCATCGGCTGCGAACTTTACATCTGCAAGAAGGACGACCACAACATCGAGCGCACGCCGCCCGAAGGCGACGGTTACAACCACCTGCTTGTGCTCGCGGAGAACGAAGAGGGCTACCGCAACCTGGTGAAGATCACCTCGGAAGCCTCGCTGCACGGTTTCTATTACAAGCCGCGCGTGAGCAAGAAATTTCTGGCCGAGCATTCGCGCGGGCTAATCGGGCTCTCAGGATGCCTGAAGGGCGAAGTCGCGGAGCGGCTGACGGAAGGGAATTACGACGCCGCGCGCGCGGCTGCGGGAAATCTGCGTGACATTTTCGCCAAGGATAATTTCTATCTTGAGATTCAGGATCAGGGGCTGGCGATGGAACACAAGATTCATCCCGGCCTGTTTCAGCTGGAAAAAGAGCTCGGACTGCCGATGGTGGCGACCAACGACAGCCACTATCTCTGCGAAGACGACGCCCACGCCCAGGATGTGATGCTATGCATTCAGACTGGCAAATCGATTCACGACACGCAGCGGATGAAGTTCGATGGCAACCAGTTCTTCGTCAAGAGCCACGACGAAATGTACCGCGTGTTCAAGGATTCGCCCGAAGTATTGACGCGGACGCTCGACATCGCCGAGCGCTGCAACCTGCGCCTCGAAAAGGTAGCCACGCCGTTCCCGCAATTCGATGTGCCGCCGGGCTACACGATCGACAGCTATTTCGAACACGTTTCTCGCGAAGGCTTCGGGCGCCGCTTATCTGCTCTGCGCCCGCTGCACGATCAAGGCAAACTCAAGCACTCAATATCGGATTACGAACAGCGCCTCGAACGCGAACTCGGCATCATCCAGCAAATGAAATTTCCCGGATATTTTCTGATCGTCTGGGATTTCATCCGCTACGCCAAAGAGCATGACATTCCCGTAGGACCGGGCCGCGGATCGGCCGCTGGGTCGCTGGTTTCGTATGCGCTCGGCATTACCGATATCGACCCGCTGCAGCACGAGTTGCTCTTCGAGCGCTTCCTGAATCCCGAGCGCGTCTCCATGCCCGATATCGATATCGATTTCTGCATGAACCGGCGCGGCGAGGTGATCAACTACGTCACGAAGAAGTACGGCCGCGATAATGTAGCCCAGATCATCACCTTCGGCACCATGGCCGCCAAAGCCGCGATTAAAGACGTCGGCCGCGCCATGGACATCCCTTACGCCGATGTCGATCGCATCGCCAAGATGGTGCCCACGCAGCTCAATATCACGCTCGATCAAGCCATCGAGGATTCTCCGCAGCTGCGCGAAGCGATGGAGAAAGACGGTCAGATTCGCGAGTTGATGCAAACCGCGAAAAAGCTGGAAGGGATGGTGCGCAACTCCGGAGTGCACGCCGCGGGGGTGGTGATTTCGCCGCGTCCGCTCACCGAGCTGGTTCCGCTGCACCGCACCAAGAACGACGAAATCGTGACCGCCTTCGACATGGTCGCCATCGAGAAGATGGGTTTGCTGAAGATGGATTTTCTGGGCCTCACCACGCTCACCATTCTCACCGATGCGCTGAAGCTCATCGAGCAAACGCACAACGAGCGAATCGGTCTCGACGAAATCCAACTGCAAGACGCCGAGACCTATCAAAAAGTCTTTCACACCGGCCTCACCTCCGGCGTCTTCCAGTTTGAATCGCACGGCATGAGAGACGTGCTGCGCAAATATCGTCCGGACACCATCGAAGACTTAACCGCTCTCAACGCACTCTATCGCCCCGGTCCGATCCAGGGAGGCATGATCGACGACTTTATCGACCGCAAGCACGGCCGCAAGAAAGTCGAGTACGAACTGCCGGAACTGAAAGAGATTCTGGAAGAGACGCTGGGCGTGATCGTGTATCAGGAGCAGGTGATGCAGATCGCGAACCGGTTGGCCGGCTACTCGCTCGGCGAAGCGGATCTGCTGCGGCGCGCCATGGGCAAGAAGAACGCAACAGAGATGGCGCAGCAGCGTGAGCGTTTCGTGGAAGGCGCGGCGCAGCGCAAATTTCCGCCGAAGAAGATCGAGAAGATTTTCGATCTCATGGCGCAGTTTGCGGGGTACGGCTTTAACAAGTCGCACTCGGCCGCCTACGCTCTGCTGGCTTATCACACGGCTTATTTGAAGACGCACTATCCCGTCGAGTTCATGGCGGCGTTGCTGACCTCGGTCACGGGCAGCACCGACGACGTGGTTAAGTACATCAACGAATGCCGCGAGATGGGCATCGCGGTGGAAGCGCCGGACATCAGCGTCTCGGATGCGAATTTCACCCCGCACGGCGAAGCCATTCGCTTCGGGCTGGCGGCGGTAAAGAATGTCGGCGGCAATGCGATCGAGTCGATCGTGGGGGCGCGCAAGAAATTAGGGCGCTTCAAATCGATTTACGAATTCTGTGAAAACGTCGACTTGCGGCTGCTCAACAAGCGCGTACTTGAGTCGTTGATCAAGAGCGGCGCGATGGATTCGCTCGGCCGGCGTGCACAATTGATGACCGTTCTCGATCGCGCCATGGATCGCGCCCAGAAAGCGCAGCGCGACGTGGAATCAGGGCAGCACGGGCTGTTTGGAGTATTTCAGCAGGAAGAGCCCGAGGCGAACAACGACAGACTGCCGAATATTCCGGACTGGGACGAGCAGGCGCGCCTGGCGGCGGAAAAGGAAATCCTGGGTTTCTTCATCAGCGGGCATCCGCTGGAGAAATACAAAGACAAGCTGGCCGACCTGCAAGCGCTGAGCATTGCGGAGATCGGCGCGATGACGAAATCGACCGGCAAGGACGAAACCATCGCGACCGCCGGAATCATCGGCAACGTACGCGTCCTCAAGAGCAAGCGCGGCGACTTCTACGCGCAAGCCACGCTCGAAGATATGTCCGGCTCCCTCGACATGATCGTCTTTCCGGAGGCCTACAAGAAAATCGGGGACAGAGTGAAGCTCGAAGTTCCCGTGCTGGTGCGCGCCGGAGTGCGCATCGAAGAGGGCACCAATCCTAAGATTACGGCAGCTGAAATCATGCCGCTCGAAGATGCGAAGGTTCCTCTACCGCGCGCCATTCGCATTCGAGTGCCGCTCGAAACTTCGGCGGAGTCCACGGTGGACGATCTGCACCAGCTATTTCAGGAACGCAAAGGCGAAGCACGGGTGTTATTCGACGTGGAACGTGCGGGTGATTTCATGGTGGTGATGGAGGCGGAAGGCTATAATGTGATGCCGGATCGCAACTTCATCGCCCGAGTAGAGCAGTTGTGTGGGCGCGGCAGTGTGCGGGTGATCAGTTAGGGATATTTTACTAGTGTCGGCCCGCCTAAACCATGGACACAACCCAGAAAGCACAGCAGGAGTTGGAAGAGATTGAGCGGCAGGTGGCGCTCATCGAGGCCGACGCCGGGCAAGATGAGCAGACGCACCGTCAGCTTGCCAAGCTTCAGGAGCGCGTCCATATCCTCCGGCAGGAGATGAAGACTTTGCAGACCGCCTGGCAGAAGACGGAACTGGCGCGGCATCCGCAGCGGCCGCAGGCGCTGGACTACATCGAGCGCTTGTTTACCGACTTCAGCGAGATTCACGGCGACCGCAGTTTCGGCGACGATGCGGCGATCGTTTGCGGCATGGCTCGTTTTCACGGCGAGGAGATTCTGGTCGTCGGCACCCAGAAGGGCCGGGACATGAAGCAGCGCGTGTACCGCAATTTCGGTACGCCGCACCCCGAAGGTTACCGCAAGGCTTTACGCATTATGCAGGTCGCGGAAAAGTTTCGCCGGCCGATCTTTACGCTGGTGGATACCGACGGCGCTTACCCCGGAATTCACGCCGAAGAGCGCGGTCAAGCCGAGGCGATCGCGCACAACTTACGCGAAATGGCGCGCCTTGAAGTCCCTATCATCGCCACCGTGATTGGAGTCGGGGGCAGTGGCGGCGCGCTCGCCATCGCCGTGGCCGACCGAGTGCTGATGATGGAGAACTCTATTTACTCGGTGATTTCACCCGAGGGCTGTGCCGCCATCATGTGGCGGGACTCCACGAAAAAAGAGCTCGCGGCGGAAGCCATGCGCATTACCGCCACGGATCTCAGCGAACTCGGCTGCATTGACGATATCGTGCCCGAACCCGAAGGCGGCGCTCACCGGGATCATGAAGCGGCGGCGAACCTGCTGGATGTGAGCCTGCAGAAGCACTTCGCGGAGCTCAAAAAACTTTCACCCGCGCAATTAGTCGAGTCACGATATACGAAGTTCCGCAACATGGCCCAGTTTTTCAAGATGGAATCCTAGGTCCGCAGTGACCTTCGTGTCGTTCCCAAACAGGTTCCTTCCAGCTCCGGCGCGCGATTTGATGTGCCGCGCAAACTCTGCCGCCGTATAATTGGATGTTTGCCACTTGGGGAAGTTCGGGCGGATCCACTCTGCCCGCTAATCATAAGGAAGGTGTTGGATGGCTACTATGGATGTTGCGCCCCACGGCACGGGCGGGCAACTGGGACCGAAGCGCATCGTTAATGACATGAGCATTCAAGTCGCTACGGTGAATGGCTCGGGCTCGAATAGTTCAAACACGGTATTGTTGCGCGCAATTTTTCAGATGGGCGTGCCGATTTCCGGGAAGAACCTTTTTCCTTCGAACATCGCCGGACTTCCGACCTGGTATACCATTCGCGCCAATAAAGACGGCTACATCGGCCGCAAGAAGGAAATCGATTTCCTGATCGCCATGAACGCCGAAACCGCCCAGGACGATGTGATGTCACTCGCGCCTGGCGCTTCCGTGTTGTATGACGAACCTCTGGCTCTCGACAAGCTGCGCAACGATTTGATTTTCTATTCGGTCCCCTACGACAAACTGGTCGCCACCGTTTGCCCTGAGGCCAAGTTGCGGAAACTGGTCAAGAACATGGTGTACGTGGGCGTGGTCGCACAGCTGCTCGAAATTGAAATGGCTGAGGTGGAGAAAGCGGTCCGCAAGCAGTTCGCCAAGAAGGCGAAAGCCGCTAACCTGAATCTGGCCGGCGCTCAAGCGGGATTCGACTATGCCAAGGCCAATCTGCAGAAGCGCGGAGTCTTCTACATCGAACGCATGGATAAGACTGCCGGCAAAATCATCATCGACGGCAACTCGGCCGCGGCTCTGGGCTGCATGTTTGCCGGGTGCACCGTCGTGACGTGGTATCCCATCACGCCCTCGTCTTCGCTGGTGGAGACGATGATCGATTACATGAAAGATTACCGCATCGGCCCCGATGGCAAAGCCACGTTTGCCATCGTACAGGCGGAGGATGAACTGGCTGCCATCGGCATGGTGATTGGCGCCGGTTGGGCCGGCGCGCGCAGCATGACCGCAACCGCCGGTCCGGGCATTTCGCTGATGTCAGAGTTTGCCGGGCTGGCTTATTACGCCGAGATTCCCGGCGTGATTTGGGACATTCAACGCGTCGGTCCCTCGACCGGCCTGCCCACGCGCACTTCGCAGGGCGATATTCTCGCCACGGCTTTCCTTTCGCACGGCGACACCAAGCACATCATGCTGATTCCGTGCTCGGCAGCGGAGTGCTTCACCATGGCCGCGGAAGCTTTCAACCTCGCGGAGCAGTTCCAGACGCTGGTCTTCGTCATGTCCGACCTCGATCTCGGCATGAATAACTGGATGTCCGATCCTTTCGAGTATCCGACTACGCCGATTAAGCGCGGCAAAGTGCTGGACAAAAAAGACCTGGACAAGCTGGGTGGCTTTGCCCGCTATAAAGACCTGGATGGCGACGGCGTAGGCTATCGCACGCTGCCGGGGACGGATCATCCCTCTGCTGCCTATTTCACTCGCGGCAGCGGACACAACGATAAATCGAGTTACAGCGAACGCCCCGACGATTACGAAAACAACATGGAGCGGCTGAATCGCAAGTTCGAAACCGCGCGCTCCTTCGTTCCCCGTCCCGAGATTCTCAGGGGCGCGAACGCCGGCTCTTCCAAAGAAAAGATCGGAATCATCGCCTACGGCACATCGCATTGGGGAATCATCGAGAGTCGCGATCAATTGCGCACCGAGTACGCGATTGAAACCGACTACTTAAGGCTGCGGGCGTATCCCTTCACGCGGGAAGTGCATGACTTCATCGAGCAGCACGAACGCGTTTACGTGGTCGAACAGAACCGCGACGCGCAAATGCTCAGCCTGCTCAAGCTCGACCTGAAACCCGAACTCACCACGCGGCTGCGCACCATCAGCCATCTCGACGGACTGCCGCTCGATGCGCGCTCCGTCACCGACGAACTCAGCACCATGGAGGGTAAGTAAATGGCGACCACGCCTGCTGAACCCAGATCTTCAGAACCAAAGACCAACCGCATCGGCCTTACCGTAATCGATTACAAGGGCGGCAAGACCACCCTCTGCGCCGGTTGCGGCCACAATGCCATTTCCGAGCGCATTGTCGAAGCCATGTATGACATGGGCGTGCAGCCGGAGCGCGTGGTGAAGCTGAGCGGAATCGGCTGCTCTTCCAAGAGTCCCGCTTATTTCATGAACCGCTCGCACAGTTTCAACTCCGTGCACGGACGTATGCCTTCAGTGGCTACGGGCGCGATGCTGGCCAATCGCAATCTGATTGCGCTGGGAGTGAGCGGAGACGGCGACACCGCTTCCATCGGCATCGGCCAGTTCGTTCACCTGATGCGCCGCAATCTGCCCCTCATCTACATCATCGAAGACAACGGCGTTTACGGCCTCACCAAAGGCCAGTTCTCAGCCACCGCCGATCTTGGGTCGAAGCTGAAATCAGGTGTGATCAACGATCTGCCTCCGATCGATACCTGCGGCCTCGCGATCGAGCTGGGCGCAACATTCGTCGGCCGCTCGTTCTCCGGCGACAAGCGCCAGTTGAGCGCCCTGCTGAAGGCCGCCATCGCGCACCACGGCACCGTGATGCTCGACGTGGTCTCGCCCTGCGTCACCTTCAACGATCACGAAGGCTCGACCAAGTCTTACAAATACGTAAAGGATCACGAAGAGACGTTGCAGGAAATAAGTTTCGTGCCGCACTTCGAAGAGATTGACGTGGAATACGATCCCGGAACCACGGTCAACGTGACCATGCACGACGGCTCCAGCCTGCGGCTGCGCAAGCTCGAAGAAGACTACGACCCCACCAATCGCATCGCGGCCATGACGCGCTTGAGCGAAGCGCACGACAAAGGCGAAGTCCTGACCGGTCTGTTCTACGTGAACACGAAGGCGCCAACCTTCCTCGAAATGCTGAATATGGTCGATCAGCCGCTGGCCACGCTGCCGGAATCGCTGACCCGGCCGGGCAGGGAAGCGCTGGAGGCGGCGATGGAAGAGTTGCGGTAAAACGGGCTTTCGACTGCGTGGCTGCGGGCTTCAGCTTTCGGGCGTCGGCAAAACCGCTTGTCATTCCGAACTGGGCCGAAGGCCCGGTGAGGAACCTGCTTTTCTCTTAGCCAACTCGGAATTCCACCTCTAGCTGCCGCCTTCCAGTTCTTTCAATACGGCGCTGCAACGTTCGCACACCGTTGGATAGGCCTTGTCCTCGCCAACGTGGATCGAGTAATTCCAGCAGCGCTCGCACTTGCGGCCGTCGGCTTTCTTCACCTCAACATGCACGCCTCCCGTGCCGTTGCCGGAGGCTTGCGTAAGCGTTACTGCCGAGACGATGAATAAGTAACGCAGCTGATCGGCGTGACGGGACAGCACTGAATAAATCGGGTCAGGCGCCGCCAGGGCGACCTGAGCCTCAAGCCCCGTGCCAATCAGCTTATTGTTACGAGCTTCTTCGAGCGCCTTGAGAACCTCGTCGCGCACGGATCGGAGCGTAGCCCAGTCCTGGCCGGACGCCTCTGCTTCTGCGGCAGAGGCCAAAGTTTGCACCGCGCCAAGAATGTCCTCGGCGGAAGGGAACAAAGCTAGGTGCACACTTTCGCCACGCCCCGCGGTCTTCGGCAAGTAATCCCAGACTTCTTCCGAGGTAAAGCTCATGACGGGCGCGAGCAACCGCACTAGCGCTTCACCGATGCGCCAGATCGCCGTCTGCGCACTACGCCGCCCCTGCGACTTGGGCGCGGAGATATAGAGGCGGTCCTTGAGCACATCGAAATAGAAAGCGCTCAGGTCGACGATGCAAAAGTGATTCAGGCGGTGATAGATCTTATGGAAAGCAAATTCCTCGTACGAACTCCTCACGTCCGTGGCAAACGAATAAGCCTGGAGCAGCATGTACCGGTCGAGTGATTCCATGCTCTCGAAGGGAACCGCGTCCGCCTGCGGATCGAAGTCTCCCAGGTTGCCGAGAATGTAGCGGAACGTATTCCGAATCTTGCGGTAATTCTCCGCCACCGTCAACATCAGCCGCTCCGAGCCCACCACATCTTCGCGAAAGTCGACGGACGCCACCCACAGGCGCACCACTTCTCCGCCCAGCCGCGAAGCGATATCCACCGGGTCCACGTCGTTGCCACGGGATTTCGACATGGCCTGGCCCTTTTCGTCAAGCGTCCATCCCGGGGTGACCACGCCTTTGTAGGGCGGCGTGGCGTGCGTCCCCATGGCGCAGAGCAGCGAGGACTGAAACCAGCCGCGGTATTGGTCGCCTCCTTCCAGATAAAGATCGGACGGCCACGGATACGTGGGTTCGTCGCCGATGAGGGCTAAGTAACTCGCGCCCGATTCCAGCCACACGTCGAAGATGTCCGTTTCTTTTTCAAACTTTGTGCCGCCGCAGTGCGGGCACTTCGCGCCGGCGGGAAGAATCGCGTCCGGCTCTGGCGTAAACCAGGCATCCGCGCCCAAGCGCGCGAACAGTTCAACCACTTTGCGATTGATCGCCGCGTCATTGAGCGGCTTGCCGCAGCCCTCGCAAAGAAACACTGCGATCGGCACGCCCCACACGCGCTGCCGCGAAATGCACCAGTCGGGGCGGGTAGCAATCATGTTGGAGAGCCGCTCTTCGCCCCACGCCGGATCCCATTTCACATGCTTGATTTCTTCGAGCGTGCGCGTACGGAGTGTGTCGTCCTTCGACTTCCCGCCCGGCATCGGCGTCTCCATGGAGATAAACCATTGCTCGGTAGCACGGAAAATTACAGGATTATGGCAGCGCCAGCAGTGCGGGTAAGAATGTTCGGTCTTCTCCGCGTGCAGCAGAGCGCCACGACTCTTCAGCAAATCGATAATCGGCTGGTTCGCTTCCCATACGCGCTTTCCGCTGTACTCGGGGAGTCCGTTGCGCAGGATGCCTTTTTCGTCGACATTGCTGGTTGCGTCGAGCCCATACTTAACGCCGGTGATGAAGTCTTCCGCGCCGTGCGAAGGTGCGGTGTGGACGACGCCGGTTCCGGTGTCCATGGTGACGTAGTCGGCCAGCACGCCTAGAATTTTGCGCTCCAGAAAAGGATGCTGAAAGTTCAGCCGCTCCAGCTTGCGGCCGGGGAAGTGGGCAAGTTCACGCGGATCGGCGAGGTTGCATTTTTCCGCCACATCCTGCGCCAGCTTCGACGCGACCACGTACACCTCGCCGCCGGATTCCAGCGCAACGTATTCTTCATCCGGATGAAAAGCCACCGCCATCGATGCAGGCAAAGTCCACGGGGTGGTGGTCCAGATGATGGTTGAAACCTTTTTCCCCGCCAAAGCCGCGCCGATGTCCGCGGGAAAGACCTGCGCAGGGTCATCGAGCAGCGCGTACTTCACCCAAACGGTGGGGCTGGTGTGGTTCTCGTACTCCACCTCGGCCTCGGCGAGCGCGGTCTCGTCATGCATGCACCAGTAGACGGCGCGCAGGCCTTTGTAGACGAAACCGTTCTCGTAAAACGAAAAGAAAGTAGAGAGCACCACCGATTCATACTGCGGGTTCATGGTGGCGTAGGGCCGGTCGAAGCGGCCAAACACGCCGATGCGCTTGAATTGCTCCCGCTGCAGGTCGAGAAACTTCTGAGCGTACTTGCGGCACTCCGCGCGCACGTCGCTGGGGCGCATCTGCAGCTTCTTGCCGCCCAGTTCCTTGTCCACTTTGATCTCAATTGGGAGGCCGTGGCAATCCCACCCCGGCACGTAGGGCGCATCGAAGCCCGACATGGTCTTGGACTTGACGATGAAATCCTTGAGGCATTTGTTCAGCGCCGTGCCCATATGGATGGGGCCGCTGGTATAAGGCGGCCCATCGTGCAAAATATAGGTGGGCGAGCCTTTGCGGGCCTGGCGGATGCGTTCGTAGATTCCGGTCTGCTCCCAGCGGGCCAGTATTTTCGGCTCGTTCTGGGGCAGGTTCGCCTTCATGGGGAAGGCGGTCTTAGGCAAATTGATGGTGGATTTCAGTTCGAACGGCACCCTGTGTGGTTCTCCCAAATGATTGAATCTCCTCATTATAGGGAGAGGCGCAGGGAACGTCTATGCGCCGCACGGTGCGGCTTGCGGGCGAGGAACCAGGCTGTTGACTGGCAACTCCCTCCACGAACACTACGCCTCTACGAATTTGGAATACACTACGTAAAGCGAGACAGAAGAGGTACAATTTTGGTAGCAGCAAGCGTCGGGAAGTTGAACCGCCCGGTGGGGGCGTTCGAACCCGATCCTGACACGACAGAAGAAAAATAGAGAGGCAACTTGCTGGAAAGACTGCTCATCTGTGTAAGAGGAGCGTCGCCCAAGAGCTACGTATTCTGCTGACCCACCAGGGAGACCGAACCGGGGAACAATGGCATTAACAGAAGTCAATCCGAACGTCGCTCCGAACGCCACTCCGAACGTCAGTGCGAACCCAGGCAACGAACCCGAACTCCACCTCCTGCTGGCTCCTGACACCTTTGAGCCGCTGTGGAAATCGCTCTCGCGCGGCCTGGACGAGTTCTTCTTTCCCAAGAAGCTTCCGCCGCTGAAGCTGGAATCGAAGCCCATCCCGGTCAAAGATATTTGGGGTTTCTACAACTACAAGAAAAACGGCGCCTTGGGTTCTACCGTAGCCCACGTGATAGTGATTGCATTGATCATCGGCGGCACGATTCTTGGCCGGCGCTGGGTCACCCGGGTCGAGGCCAAACCGCAGTCCACGATTGCGCTGGTCGATCCCGGAGACTACGTTGCGCTGAAGCCCGCGAAGACGCAGGCTGGCGGCGGTGGCGGCGGGGGCGATCACGATATCCTCAAGGCCTCGCAGGGACATGCGCCCAAGTTTGCCTTGCGGCAGATCACGCCGCCGGAAGCAGTCATCCGCAATCCGAATCCTAAGCTGGCCGTTGATCCCACACTTCTCGGGCCGCCCGATATCAAGGTGGCTATGAACAGCATGCCAAACCTTGGCGACCCGAAATCGACTGCCGTCATTCCATCGAACGGTCAGGGCAGCATGAGCGGCATTGGCGACACGGGCTCAGGGGGCGGCATCGGGTCAGGGCACGGGCGCGGACTTGGGCCGGGCGACGAAGCAGGTGCAGGTGGCGGCCTTTACCGTCCCGGCAAGGGAGTGACCCCGCCGCGAGCGATTTACTCCCCGGTCCCAGAGTTTTCTGAGGAAGCCCGCAAAGCAAAGTACCAAGGCACGTGCACTTTGATGATCGTGGTTGCCGCCGATGGCCGCCCTACCAACATTCGCGTCGTGAACTCGCTGGGCATGGGACTGGACGAAAAGGCCATCGAGACGGTGAAAACCTGGCGCTTTGAGCCCGGCCTGAAGGACGGTCACCCCGTGAACGTTGAAATGGCCGTCGAAGTTGACTTCCACCTGTACTGAGGAACACGTGCTTGGGTCGTAAAGTCGATCCGCGCGGCGGACTTGAAAGGGCGCGACTCAGTCGCGCCGCTAAAACCCTATAAATCAACAGCGGCTTCAGCCGCCGGCTGAATTCAGACCTCTTCGCGATTCTGCTTTCGGACTACCGCTAACTGTGACCGCTGCCGCACGCGAAACCCCAGCCTCTGGTACAACTCAATCGCGCGCGTATTATCCTCGCGCACGTGCAGAAACGGCACTTCTCCCCGGCTCCGGATGCGCCGCATCACCTCCGTCATCAGAACGCGGGCGTAGCCGCGGCCCGTGTGCTCCGGATGCGTGCAAACGGCGCTCACTTCGGTATATCCAGGGACCTTCAAACGTTCACCCGCCATGGCCGCGAGTCTTCCGTCGGGCCGGATTCCCAGGAATGTGCCGAATTCGTAGGTGCGTTTGTCGAAGGGGCCGGGCTTAGTAAGCTCCGCAAGCTCCACCATCGCAGGCGAATCTCCGGCTCCGAGTTCGACGAATTCCGCGTCGGAGCCGGCCTGCGAGCCTGGCAGGCCGCCATTCTCGCAAACCATCTGCAGCAGGGGAGCACTGGCGATCAGATTCAAACCGGGGCGCTCTTGATATGGCTGGTCCAGAAACAGCCTGACGTCGTCGCCGGTGCTCAACAACCCCACCAGCGATTCGTAGGCCTCGGGCGTGTTCGCAGGCAAACCGCCCAGGGATGTGACCGCCGGTATAAACCGGCGTGCCTGGCCGAAAGATTCAGCGAGGTGAGTCTGCCGAGTGGATAGTGCGTTCCAGATGACGTTATCGAGCGGGTGCATTCGGTTTGCTTCCAAGGCTGCCGTTTCTGATTTGACTGTTCCGACCGTCACTCGGACACACTAACTCCATGCTGACGCAGTGCGCCATCCGAATCTTGCGGGGTGAACTTATTCCTTCAAGTCCACATGCCGGACATCTTCGATAGCCCGGCCGAGAAACCGCTCGCCCAAGCGCCGGAATTTCTCCACCGAATCCGTAGCAAAGAACTTGAGACGCGGCCGAGCGCGGCGTTCTTCACGAATCGCTGGTGAAGCCGGCAAGAGAGATCGCAACTGCTCGGCGACTGCCCGAGCGGTAGACTCCGCGGAATCCACAATGCTCACATGCGACGGCGCGACGCGATGCAGCAGTGGCTTGAGCAGCGGATAGTGAGTGCACCCGAGCACAAGAGCATCCGCATCGCGGAATCCGTCGGCAAAGGCCTCATCCAGGTAGATGCGGGCGACCTGTTCGGTGACGGAGTGCTCGACCCACCCTTCTTCGACCAGCGGCACCAGCAGCGGACAAGCTTTCTCGCGCGCATCGAGGCCCCGAGCCTCAAGCGCCTTGCGATAAGCGTGGCTGCTGACCGTAGCCTCGGTCCCGAGGACAACGACTTTCCGGTTCTTGCTGACGGAAGCCGCCGCCTCAGCGCCCGGCTCAACGACGCCCACTACAGGAACGTGGGCCGCAGCCGTGATGCGTTCAAGAGCCAGCGCCGTAGCCGTGTTGCAGGCGATGACCAGCAATTCGGCTCCGTGGCCTTCCAGGTAATGGGCTGCCTCAACCGCGTAACGCGCCACGGTTTCAACCGACTTGGAACCATAAGGCAGGCGGGCAGTATCACCAAAGTAGAGGTAGTCGGCGTCGGGAACAAGCTCAAGTAATACTTTAAGGACAGTAAGCCCGCCGAAGCCGGAATCGAATACGCCGATAGTGGGATGGCGAGCGTGCATCGCTTGGACTTATCCCGATGATAGCAGTGGGGAACAGTTCGGGCCGATGACCACCATTGTTCGTCTGACGAATTACGACGGCTCTCGCGCGGTCGAACTCGAAACCGTTGCTCCGGCAAACTCGGAGCTTCGTCCGCAGCACCCTCCCGGCGGGATCGGAGCCCCATGCGGGCAAGTACGCGGATGTCCAAGAAAAGCGCAGATCTTATCGGTAGCTTCAGGCGAGAGGATGTGCTCGAACTTGCAGGCCTGCTGTTCGATTTCCGATTCGCTGTCCATAGCCAGACTATCGGTGAAAAGGCGTTCCGCCAACCGATGCCGCCGGATAATGCTGCCCGCCCGTTCCCGGCCGCGCGGCGTGAGTTCCACGATCAGCGTGCCATCGCCCATCGACGCAGCCACCGGCTTGAGCGCATCGTGGCAGGGATTTACAAACGGCTTGTGACCGTGCGCCAGCGGCGGATGCGGCGCCGAGACCACCAGACCCATATGCATCATCTTCTCAATCGCCAGGCTCACCGGCAGCGCGCCGTGGACCTCCATGCGTTCGACTTCCGCGATCTCGCCATGCTCCTCCAGCACCCACAGCTCTTCCAGCACCTCGTCGAACTGCTCTTCGTCGGCCATGGCAAAAACTTCCTGCGACTCGATCTTGCCATGATGAAACTCGATTCGCCGGTCGGCCAAGCGAGCCACCACCGGATCGTGCGTGACCATTACAATCGTTCGCCCCTGCTGATGAAACTCGCGCAGCAGTCGCAGCACGATCTCTTCGTTTTGCCCGTCGAGATTGCCGGTCGGTTCATCGGCCAAAATAATCTTCGGATCGTTGATTAGCGCCCGCGCAATGCAAACCCGTTGCTGCTCGCCTCCCGAAAGTTGCGACGGCAAGTGGTGCGCGCGGTCGCCGAGGCCGACCCGCGTCAAGGCTTCAATCGCCTCGCTCTCGTCCGTCATGCTGTGGAAGTACTGCGCCAGCATGACGTTCTCAACCGCCGTGAGAAACGGAATCAGGTGAAACTGCTGGAAGATGAAGCCAATCTTTTCCGCGCGCACGCGATTCAATTCCACCGCCGAGATGCCGGCAACGTTCTGCCCGTCAAGCCAGATCTCGCCCGCCGTCGGCCGATCCAGGCAGCCGATCAAATTCACCAGCGTCGATTTGCCCGACCCCGACGGCCCCATGATCGACAGCCATTCGCCCTGCGCCACGTGCAGCGAGATGTGATCGAGGGCGTGAATCGCGCCATTTTCTTTGCCGAGGGCGCCCGACTTCTCGCTTCCTTTGGGCGAAGCGGGATTTTCTGCCGCCTGCGCCGGGTAGAGCTTGGTGACATCTTTGATCTGAATCATCTCACTCCCCCCTCAGAATGACCGCCGGTTGCACGCGCCGCAACAGCGAAATCGGCAGGATCGCCGAAAGCAGTGTCACCAATATGCTACCAGCCAGAACTAGCGGCAGCACGCCGAAACGCGGTACCACGGGAGCATGGAAGTTAACCCGGCCAATCCAGGCCGCGATCCCGATGCCCAGCACAAATCCGATCACAGCGCCGGTCGCGCCCAGAGCTGCCGCCTCCGCGGCGAAGAAGCTGTTCAGCAAGCGGTCGGAAGCGCCCAGCGCCTTCATGATGGCAAAATCCCGCCGCCGGTCGAAAACCCATCCCATCAGCGTGGAAAGCACGCACAGCGCCGCAGTTAGAATGATCAATGCGGCGGCGGCCAGGAGTGTGGCTCGAGTCTTACCGAGCACGCGCGCTTCACCCTCCATGATTTGCCGCACTGGGCGCACTTCGGCAACCGGAATCGCCTCCTGTAGTTGATGCATAATCGCCGCGATCTCCTCCGGCGATCCGGTGGCCGCGACCTCGATTGTGGAGGGTTGCACTCCCGTCCACAAAACGAAATCCGGCAACGAAAGATAAACGCGGCTATCTTCGGCCGCTCCGGTCTGCACCGTTCCGGCAGAGGTGAGGTGAATCGTGTGCCCCTGAAAGCTGAGATCGAAAGGCTGATTTCTCGGCGAGACCACGGAAACAGCGCGCACACCGACAAGCGCCTGCTGCGGCGCCGAAGGCCATTGGCTCACCGACCACCAGCGATCGATCTGACGTACCCGCTCGAAATCCGTGCCCGCCACAACAATGGGCTGACCGTCGCTGGTTCGCGCCACCAGCAGCCCAAAAGGCGCAACCAGCCCGCGTCCCGCGACCACCGATTCCACATGCGAAAGTGCATCAGCGGGAAGGGAAGCGCCGTCTCTTCCGGCCAGAATAATGTTCGCGCCGTAGTTGCGAAACTCGCGCCGCAATTTGGCCTGCACATCGATGTAGAGATTCAGCATCGCCGTGGCCACCGCTGCGGCCACCACCATGGCAAACAAAGCGGAGACCGCGCGTCCGCGACGCAACACTGCCGCCCGCACCAGCATCCGAACAAACATCGACGTATGCGGAGACTGCGCCCGCCCAGCGGCCACCCCCCGCGCCGAATGCCGCTCCATCGGATGCAGCCCGCCCGCGTTCACAGTTCACCTCGAAGCGCGAACACAGGATCAAGCCGCACCGCGTTACGGATGGCCGCGGCGCTTCCCGCAAACGTGACGATCACCGCAATCGCCAGGATCACCGGGAATAGCACCGGCGAAATCGCAATCTCCGAATTGAAAATCGACCGGCCGATCTGCCGTGCCAGCAACCCTCCGGCGGCGAAGCCCACAAAGCCGCCAACCAAGGCCAACAGCATCGCTTCCGCAAAGAAAATGGACGCGACCGCAAACCTTCCCGCGCCCAGCGCCTTCATCAAGCCCACTTCGGCGCGACGCTCGAAGATGGCCGTAGCCATCGCGGCGGAGACCGCGAGCGCTGAGGCAAACAGCGCCGCGAGTGTCACCAGAAAAATCAGTCCTTCGATGCGAGTAAGCACTGCGCCTTCATTCTGCGCGACTTGCCGAATCTGTTCGGCATGGGAGTGCGGAATCGCTTCCTGCAACTGAAAGGCAATCGACTGCGGATACGGCGAGCAATACCAGCGGTCGTAGATCGGTCCAGACATGCTCTTGGGATCGCGGCGTGCCAGTGCGTCTTCCGGCTTGGTGAGTGCGCTGACGTATACGCGGCGAACCGCGCCCGGTTTGCCAAGAATCTCCTGCGCCAACGCAATCGGCGCTACCACTTGATCGTCTTCAACACTGCCCGTGGAGAGAATCCCGCTAACGCGTAACGTGCGGCCCGAGAGCGCAACTTCATCGCCCGGCTTGGCTGAGAGCTTCGCCGCCAGCCGCTCTCCCAGCAAAACATCGCGCGAACCATCATCGGGCCAGGAACCCGAAACTTTCCACCACGGATGCGTAATTCGTACGCCGGTCTTGAACTCTTCCTTGCCAAACGAAACGCTCTTAGCGAAGTAGGTGCCGAGCAGGGTAAGATTTTCGCTCTTGCCGTCCCGCTGCAGAGTAACCGTCACCGGGAGCATGGGCGCAAAACCGGTGATGTTGTTATGCCAGAAAGTCCCCTTGATTTTAGGTAGGTCGGCTTCGTTCAGGAAAGCGCCATCGCTCGGCGGTTTCAGATTGACGCCGCCAATCTCCACATCCAGCGTATCTTCCTGCGGAGTGACGAGTATGTTGGCGCCAATCGTGCGTAGCTCGCGGTTGATCTTGTCGCCAATATCGGTGGCGACCGCAATCATCGCCGTGGCCACCGTCACGCCCAGGGTGATGGCCGCGCCGGCTAGTAATTTGCGCCGCTTCTGGCGGCGAAAAGATTCGTAAACGAGCCGGGCGAACATCCTTACTGTTTCTCGAACACACGGCTGCCGGCCGCGATGTCCGCCTCTTGAATGATCACGGAATCGGCTGTCTGCGTCGCCTTGAGCGGAATCGGATTGCATCCGCCCGCCGCACCCACCGATTGCGGATTAATCGGCGCTGCACAGTTCTTGCAAACTACGCCGTTCCCCGATTTATAGAAGCCCACCGCGCCACAAATTTCGCAAGCGTCGAAAACGGTTGCGACCTTGCCGTCGGGCTTTTGATACAGCCAGAAGCGAATCTCAACGCCGTTCTCCTGCGCCTGATAGCGGTGCAGGTCTCCGTCTGCGACCTGGGCCAAGGAAATCTTCACTTGACCGTTGGCGAAGCTCACCTCGGTCGCCGGCGATAGCGCACTCGCGTTCTTGGCATAAACAAACTCCGCCGTCACCATTCCGATAAACAGAAAGGAAAACGTGTAGACCGAGGTCATCCACAAACGTTCTTTGCGGGCGCTCCACAGCGCTTTGCGGCGCTGGGCAGGCGAAGCAGGCTCGGGCGCTGGCTGACGCCGCTTGGCGTCAAACAACACCATCAGAGCCGCCAACGCAAAAATCGTGACGAAGAAGAAAAGATCGTTGCGCACAATCGGCCCGATGATGGCCATTTCGCGTTTGGAAGACGCAATCACGCCGCTTTCCGATAGCTCGTGCAGGCCGGCGACCACTAGCTGCAGCGCCACCAGGAACAGAATCGCCGTCGTCACGCGAAAGAATTTCTGCAGGTTGATCCGCACGCTGCCTTTCACGAACATCACCCCGAAGGCAATGGCGCACAGCACACCCAAAAGCGTGCCCAGAAAATTCATCAGCTCCGTGGAGTTCAGCGAGACAGCGGAAAGAATCAGCACCGTCTCCGCGCCTTCGCGCAGCACCATCAGGAACACAAAGAAGAACAGTCCAATCCACGCGTCGTCGCCGGCAAGCAGGCCAACCTTGCCCTCGATCTCGCCTTTCAGCTTGCGTCCCGTCTTCATCATGAAAATAACCATGGTGACCACGAAGAAGGCGGCCACCAGCATGATCCAGCCTTCGAAGACGTCTTCGTTCCAGTTCAGCCGCGAAATCACAACCGCGATCCCGATGCTGCCGACGAAGGCAGCTCCCAGCGCGGCATACACGGCCTTGCGCAAATCATTGCGCCCAATCTTGGCCAGATAAGCCAGCGTAATGCCGACGATCAGGGCGGCCTCGACCCCCTCGCGCAACGTAATAATGAATGCCTGAAGCATTTATGAGTGACCTGGGTTTCTGAAATGATCTTGAAAATGAATTTCAATTTCAACTTCAAGGATATGCCGCTGGCGTCGGGGGCGTCAATCCGCCGCGTCACAAAGGCGCGTGATCGGCATCACACGGGGAAATCTGGGATTAAACGGATTTCGCGGCGGTTAGCTGGTGTAATCGGGATGTTTCGACAACCGCGGAGCTATTCCTCCCAATGGGGCTTCGCATGTTATGTTGGGCTAGCGAGGGTGCGTGAAAGCTATTGCCTTTTCGATCGTGACGCTCGTCTTCGCCCTGTCCTCCCCTGGCCAGGTCGCTGATCCACCGGCACAGGAACCCCTCAGGATAGATGCGGTCACGGGCTTCATCCATCTGCTGAGTAAGCCCGAACTTGTCTACCCAAAAGAGGCACTACAACAGCACATTGAGGGCAAGGTCGAGCTTGAACTCACGGTTTCCCCGCAAGGCGACGTTGTCTCTGAGCGAGTGATTTGGGGTCCGTCAGTGCTTCAGCAAGCCACGATGAATGCCTTCAAGAAAGTGAAGTACATTCCCTTTAGCCGCGATGGAAAACCGTCCGTGGCTTTTCTGCGGCCGATTGTCGACTATGAAAAGGACCACGCAACGATAAGTACCGAAAGTGCATACGCGCTCCCGGAGTTAATGGGGAGTGGCGGCCAGGGCAATGGCCGCGACCTTGGTTTTGGCACAGGAGCGCATGGCCGGCAAATGGCCAATCACCTTGAGATTCTCAGCGACACCCAGCACGTAGATTTCGATGCGTATCTGCAGCGGGTAGTGCACGACGTGCGCCAGAATTGGCAAAACGCCATTCCAGAATCCGCGCGGATGAAGCATGGAAAGGTACTCATCGAGTTCGCCATTACCAAAGATGGACAAGTCAGGGGCATGAAGCTGGTAGCCCCTTCCGGTGACGTTCAACTTGATCGCGCGGCTTGGGCTGGTATCACTGCGTCAGATCCGTTTCCTCCATTGCCCAGCGAGTTTAGTGGACAATACCTCGCTCTTCGCTTCCCCTTCTACTACAACCCCACCAAAGAAGAACTCGCCCCGGCAAACTCGACCACATCTGGCCCGGTAATCAAGTGAAGCGAAAGAGAGGCGCGCCACAAGTCCTGTCACGATTATAGTGCGGTCGTAACTGTCAAAATCAGGCCATATCACTCACAACCTCTTCAAAAACGCCTCCGCCCGCTCGAACTGCGGAAACAACTTCTCCTCTGCCTGGAACTCCGCCGAGTGCACGCACCGCCGGCTCCCGCGCAGCCTCACCGGATGCTTCAAGTGCAGCATCTCGTGGTAGACGATATATTCCACCGCGTAACGCGGCACCAAGAACTGATCAAAGATGCGGCTGATGACGATCGCATTATGCGCCGGATCGTAATGACCCAGAATGCGCCGCGTCTTCGTCGGACTCCAGCTCATGCGCGGCCGCCCTAGTAACCCATGGAAAAAGCGCCGGTTCAGGTCTTCGAACACGGCATCAAGATCGTAAACGCGTCCCTGCGGAGAATGCAGCTGCTTGCGCCCGCGCATCTGACGCACCAAATGCGCCTTGCTCACTACTTCGTGGCTGGCCACATATTTTCGATAGCGGGCCGCGTGGCCGCGATCGATAGGCTTGCGGTACATCTTGGCCAGCAGGATGTGAGCGATGGCGCGCACCACCGCCTCCGGCGCGCCCTCCAGCAGATCGGAAAGCCGCACCAGCAGCCGGCCCTCGCGCAATCGAATGGTGTTGTTTACGTTGGCGAAGGCGAAGAATTCGATCTTCAGCTCAGGCGGCGTAGTGCTAGGACGCAATTGCCGGTGTTCATTCTGGAAAATCTCAAGCAATCCCTCACGCACAGTGAGCCTAGATTAGCACGATCCCCTCCCCCGTCCGGCTGCTGAAATTTAACATTTGGTGGTCGACTGCATCGAAACCGAAAGCCGGACGCCGTTCACTCCGACCTGCTGCCGGATGGCTTCGCGTCAGACTTCTTCCTGTGCTTAGCCGCTTCCTCCTGCTCCGCCAAAAGCTTGCGGTGGTCGTCCGCCGAGCTATCGACCGTATCGAGGGCGTTGGTCAGAACAAACTCGTACCGCTTGGCTTCTTCCGCGCGCACGTTGGCCGCATCCCGCAAGACGAGCAGCTTGGCCTGGAATTCCGTGTCGGCGTCGATGATGATCTTCAGCGGCTTGCGAATATCGTTCTTGCGATCCACGTAGGTATCGATGTTCTCGTTCAATTCGTCGTAGATCAGCAAAAAATCATCCAGCTTGTCGTGCGTCTGTTGGGCGCGGTCTTTCGTCTTGGGATCGTTGCGCATCTGCTCCAGGCCAACCAGCCGCGCCCGCGCAAACTTCACGTAAAGCGAGAGCCGCTGCTCCGGTTCCCAACTGGCGTCGCGAATTTGGTCGATCTCAGGCTGGGTAAACGGATCGCGATGTCGCTGCGCGGAAGTCGGCGCCGCAATCAGCCACAGCAGCCCCGCGTAAGCGCACGTTCGCAGCCAGAGTGACTTCATTTGTTATTTGTTACCTTTTCGAAACATGGCCGCCAGCAGATCGTCGCGAATATGCTCCAGCCGGTCGATTGTGTCCTGGACTTGCTTTTGATCTTCATGCGCCAGCGTATGCTTCAGGTCGGCCAGCTTGCGAGCCATCTTGCGAATCGTAATCTCGCTTGGTTTTTCGTGCTTGTGCGACTGAATCGCGTAGTCGCGGGCCAACTCGGCGAAGGCCACCACGTCGCCCAGCGCAGCCTGCGCTTTCTCCACATCGCCGGCAACATAAAGTCTGTCCGCGGCATCCAGTTGCCGCTCGCAGATGTGCAAGCACAACGGCGGACGATCGCCGATGCTGGCCTGGGCAACGCGGTCCTTCAGTTCTTCGAGGGAAGGCTCCGGGCCGCGCAGCGCGGAAGCCGCGCCCATCACGGCCAGCACGGACCCTACCGCCAGAGTCCATGCGAGCCGTGAGTGCTTCATCCCGAACGCCATACGATTCCACGGTGGCTATTTCTTCGGCTCGATGGCGATGAGCCGATGTTTCGCCTTCCACTCATAATCAGGATACTTCCCATTGGCCGTGTTGAGGAAGAGGTGATAATTGGCAGCGGCATTCTTGAAGTCCCGCAGGTGATCGTAGGCCGACGCGCGGAGAAAATATGTAATGGAAACCTCGGGCAGGAACTTCTTGCGTGCATCCAGAGCGCGGATCACCAGCGCGTAATCCTGATTTTCTCCGGCCGCGAAGGCCAGATCGCCATAGGCTTCTCCCAGGTCAGGCTTGAGCTTGATCGCAACCAGAAACTCCTGCTGAGCCTCCGGAAATTTCTTCAGCCGCAGCAGCGCTTGCCCATGACTTCGATGAAGTTCGGCCTCGTTCGGATGAGCCGCGAGCAACTCCCGGTAAGCGGCCTCGGCCAGATCGTTTTTTCCAGCATTTATATACAGGTCGGCAAGATCGCGCCGTGCCGCATCGTCTGCTGGAGCGAGCTTGATCCCCGCCTGCAGTTCGGCGATTCCGGCATCCGTCTTGCCCTCGGCCGCGAGCACACGCCCCAACTGTATGTGAACCTGCGCCGAGTCCGCGTGCGCGGCCAGCAGCTTGCGCAGATAATCTTCCGCCTCAGGAAATCGGCGGCCCCGCATATAGATGTTCGCCAAACCGGTCACCGCGTCCACGGACGCTGGGTCGAGCGCCAGCGCCTGCTTGTATTCCTGCTCCGCGTCGGCAAACTTATTCGCCTGCTCCAGAAGCAGTCCGGCGGAAAGATGCGGCTCGGCTTCTTTTGGCTGGAGTGTTGCCGCGTGGGCGTAGTCGGCGAGCGCATCTTCCGGCTTCGATTTTTCGACCGCGTGGGCCAGAGCAATCCATGCCCGGTATTGTCCTTCTTCAAGGTGAGCCGTAGGTTTCAGGCGAGTGGCGGCCTGCAGAAATTCCTCCGCGTCAGGCTGGCCGGTCTTGGCCAGTTGCAGCCCCAGATTCAGGTTCGACTCGAAAACATCCGGCTTTGCCGCCACCGATTTGCGATAGGCGGCGATGGATGCTTCCACGTTGCCCAGAGCATTTTCCACGAAACCAAGATCGAACCATCCCTCATAATTCGCAGGATCACGGTCGACCAACTTGCGTAGAAGAGGTTCGGCGGCAGAGTAATCTTTTTTTTCAATCGCCGCCTCTGCCGCCGTAAGTTCGGCCGGTTGGGCCGGAGAATCCTCATCGGGAACCTGAACGTGGTGACCGGATCGCTGAGTCGGCTGCGACGAGGACTGTCCCGCAGGAGGGCCGGCCTCCTGCGCGGAGCATATGGCCGCCGCCAGAGCCAAAGTGGCACCTGCGAGAAGTTTACTTGCTCCCATTGGAACGCACTGCTCCATCCCCATTGCCGGCGGTATTCCTGTTCAGCAGCCGCGCCAGATACTTGCCAGTGTAAGAACCCGGCAGCTTCGCAATCGCCTCCGGCGGCCCCACTCCCACAATCTTGCCCCCGCGCGCTCCACCCTCCGGCCCCAGGTCGATCACCCAATCGGCGGTCTTGATCACTTCCAGATTGTGCTCGATCACCAGAATGGAGCCCCCTACATCGATTAGACGGCGGAAGGCCGCCAGCAGTTTGCTGACGTCATCAAAATGCAGCCCCGTCGTAGGCTCGTCGAAAATGTAGAGCAGACGCCGCCTCCGGCGCGCTTCATCCGCACGCCCTGTGCTGGGCCGCCCAGCCTCACGCGCGGCCGGCTGCAGATGCGCCGCCAGTTTCATGCGCTGCGCTTCTCCTCCTGACAACGTCGTCGCCGATTGTCCCAGCCGCAGATATCCCAGCCCAACTTCTTCGAGTACGCGCAGCTTGTCCGTGATCTTGGGCACTTCGGCGAAGAACTTGAGCGATTCTTTCACCGTGAGGTTCAGCACTTCATGAATATTCTTACCGCGATATCGCACCTCAAGCACCTGCGCCTTATAGCGGGTTCCTTTGCACTCCTCGCAGACGAGTTCCACGTCCGCCAGGAATTGCATCTCCACCGTAACCGTGCCGTCGCCCTGGCAAGTCTCGCACCGCCCGCCGGGAATGTTGAAGGAAAAATGCCCCGACGTAAAGCCCCGCTTCTTCGCCTCGGGCAACGAGGCAAAAAGATCGCGCATGGCGTCAAACGCTTTTATGTAAGTCACCGGATTCGAACGCGGCGTCCGCCCGATCGGCGATTGATCGACCAGCACAACTTCGTCAATGAACTGGTCGCCCTCCAGACTCTCCCAGGTCGCGGAACTTCGCTCGGCTCCGCTGATCTGCTGCTGCTTCGCCGCTCCCAGAGCCTGATACAGTACTTGATGAAGTAGCGTGGACTTGCCCGATCCCGAAACGCCCGTGATCGCCACCAGCATCCCCAGCGGAATGCAAATATCGATGCCCTTCAGGTTGTTCGCCCGCACGCCGCCAATCCTGATCTGCTGCCCGCCCGGCTGGCGTCGCACCGCCGGAATCTGGATGCGCAGATCCTCCGCCAGATAACGGCCCGTGAGAGAAGCGGGATTCCGCAAAATCTCGTCGTAGGTTCCCGCCGCCACCAGCTTGCCGCCGTTTTCTCCCGCGCCCGGACCGAGGTCGAGAATCCGGTCCGCCGTGCGCATGATGTCGGGATCGTGCTCCACCACCAGAATCGTATTTCCCAAGTCGCGCAGATCCTGCAGGATTTTGATCAGCCGGTGCGTGTCGCGGCTGTGCAGCCCGATTGAGGGCTCGTCCAGCACATACAGAGTGCCCACCAGCCGCGATCCCAGCGAAGTCGCCAGCTGAATTCGCTGCGCCTCGCCTCCGGAAAGCGTCGACGACAATCGATCGAGCGTCAGATATTCCAAACCAACATCATTGAGGAAGCGCAGCCTCTCGCGGATTTCCTGCAGCAACCGGTCGGCGATCTCAGCTTCTTCCGCGCTCAGCTGCACTCCGGCGAAGAACGTGGCCACATCCTCCACCGTCATGGCGCAGACTTCGCAAATATTTTTCCCGTTGATCTTGACCTGACGAGCCTCCAGACGCAGCCGCGTGCCCCGGCACTCGGAGCAAGTCGAATAACCGCGATAGCGGCTCAAAAAAACGCGTACGTGCAGCTTGTATTTCTTCCGCTCCAGATACTGAAAAAATCCGCGGATCCCCAGGAACTTTCCATCGCCATCCAGAATGAGTTCCCGCTGCGCGCCGTCAAGTTCCGCCCACGGCACATCGAGCGGAATCTCAGCCTGCTTGGCAAACCGTTTCATATCCGTGAACAGCGGCCGGTATTTGGGCTTATTCCACGGATCAATCGCGCCTTCGCCGAGCGATTTCGTTTTGTCGGGAATCACCAGGTCAAGGTCAAAGTCGATCGTATTGCCAAATCCCTGGCAGCGCGGGCAAGCGCCGTAAGGATTGTTGAACGAAAACAAACGCGGCTCCGGCTCCTCGTAGCGCAGATTGCAGTTCTTGCATTCGAAGCGGTGGGAAAATCGTAATTGGCGCGCCCGCCGATCGTCATGTGGAGGCAAGTCGAAAATCACTTCGCCCGCTTCCCGATAAGCCGTCTCCACCGCATCCACAATGCGCGTGCGCGACTCCGCGGAAACCGTAAGCCGGTCCACCAGCATGAACAGTGGCTGATCAAAGCGAATATCGAGTAGCGATTCCGGCGTGGAAAACTCGAATACCTGCCCAGCTTGATACAGGCGATTGAATCCCGCCTTGCGCAAGTCAAACAGCCGCGTCTTAAGCTGCTCCGTCAATCCTGAATCCGCCGCGGCGGTTTTCTTGCTCTTGCGTGCGCGTCCAGGCTTCTTCTCCGGCTCCTGTGGTGCGGCAACCGCCGGCTGCAAAGGAAAAACAACCTGCACCCGCGTTCCCGGATCCAGCGCCAGCACCGCGTCGGCAACCTCGTCGACCGTATCCTTCTTCACTTCGAGGCCGCAGTTCACGCAATAAGTACGGCCCACACGGGCAAATAACAATCGCAGATAGTCGTAAATCTCGGTCGCCGTAGCTACGGTCGACCGCGGATTCCGCGTCGTATTTTTCTGCCGGATCGCAACCGCCGGCGCGATGCCATCGATCGAGTCCACGTCCGGCTTCTCGATCCGCTCCAGAAACTGGCGCGCATAGGCCGAAAGCGACTCCACATACCGCCGCTGCCCTTCCGCATAGATGGTGTCAAACGCCAGCGAAGACTTGCCCGAGCCCGAGACCCCGGTAACCACCGTCAGCGTGTTGTGCGGAACCTCAAAATCGATGTTCTTGAGGTTATGCACGCGGGCGCCGCGAACAATAATGCGTTCCGTGGGTATGGGCTCGGACATCGGGTAAGTGACCGCAGCACGCACCTCGCCCGCCGGGAGCTCTCCCAGCAGCCTCCGCGAGTGCTGTCGAATCTTCTATTATAAAGCAGAGTTTTGCCGCGGGAGCGCCACACTGGGAGGGGCATAAGTCATGTCAGCCACGGGCGTAGCCGCGAAGCGGCGGCAGAATGCAGCCCACGGCGTCAGGCCGTGGGTAAGATCGTGGGAAGAACCGAGCCCCGAAGGGGCGAAAGAGAGATTGTGATACAGGCCAGTTCTAATCCTGCTCCTGATCGCGCCGCTTTCCATACCGAAAAGCCAATCCAACTCCAAACACCATGATCCCAATCGGCGGGACCAGCATCACCAGAATCGCCCGGTTCAGCGCACGCTGACCCTCTTTAGGCGTGCTTTTCGCAACCGCATTGCACATTGCGCAGCCCTGCGCGAACCCCGGCATCGTGCCAAGACAAACCACAGCCAGCAGCGCAATCGCTCGAACTTTACCCTGAAGAAACTTCATACTCGGTCTCGTTTACTTCACTCCCAATCGCAGGATGCGATCCGCATCCGGGAAGAAAAAGAAATACATAATCACAAACAAGCCTATCACCGAGATCACCAGCATCCAGCGCATCAGCGCCGTTTCAAACTTCAGGTGCATGAAGTAGCCAACGATCAATGCTGACTTGATCACCGACAGCACCAGCAGCACTTCCAGCATGCGCACCGGCTCAAATACCTGCTTGTACCCAAGCCAGACCTCAATCCCGGTCAGAACCAGCAGCGCGCCCCACACCCAGAAATACTGACCTTTGCTATCGTCGTGCTTCGCCACATCGTGCATCGCGTTCCCCCACTAACGTTTGTCATCCTGAGCGCCTTCTTTGCGCAAAGGACCTATGCAATTCGCTCGCACTAAACCTTCGTCGACATCAAATACACCAGCGGGAAGATAAACATCCACACCAGATCCACAAAATGCCAATACAGCCCCGATACCTCGACATCGTGCGCGTCATAATCCTTCGGCTTCAGAAAAATAATGATGCTCGCAACAATCAGCCCAATCAACAACGCATGAACCCCGTAATGAAAAACATTGTCCGACGGAATCAGAAAGAAAGCTGCGAGATAAATCACTCCCAGAATCGGCAAGAACCACTTGCGCAACGCCACCACGCCTAAATAGATCACGCCAATCGTCACGTGCAGCATGTGCATCGCAGTCAGACCGAAGAAGGTCGCCGCAAACTGCGGTACGCCCGTCGAAATCTTGGCATATTCGGTATCCAGTTGCCCGGCCGGCTTGGGAAATCCCGGCAACGACAACCCGTCGTGGATCAGCTTCGTCCATTCCATCCCGTGCAACACGATGAACGCCGTGCCGAACGCCATCGTGGCCAGCAGCCAGTTGCGCGTCCACGCACGGTCATGCCGCTGCGCCGCAAACACCGCCATCACCATGGTCAGTGAACTTGAGAGCAGGCACGCCGTCATGACCGTCGCATTGATGATGCTGTCCTTGCCAAACGGCGTAGGCCACACCGTATAGATGCGGTTGTAACTGAAGGCAAACAGCAGCGCCCCAAACGTCAGCGAGTCGGAGGCCAGAAACAGCCACATGCCCACTTTCTTCGAATAAGCTCCAAACAGCGGAGCCTCGTACTCCCCAGCAACTCCATGCCCGGCGGCTACGTTATGCTGCAGCGTGGCGTCAGCCATTCCTAGAATTCCCCCTTCACTTTGTCATCCTGAGGCGGGCGTACTTTGCCCGCCGAAGAGCTTGTCCTGAGCTTGCGAAGGAACCTGGGCGAGCCGCGCGAAGCAGCCTGCCCTGAGCGTAGCCGAACGGGTCGCATTTTTTGCGACGCAATAAATCGGGCGTCTGGCTCGCTCCTTATTGCTCCATCTTGCAAGTTCTACCTTGCAAACGCTAACAACGCAAAAACATAAACCCACAACACCGCCATGAAATGCCAGTACCAGGCCGCGACGTCAACCACAATGCGCCGTCCCTCGATCGGCCGGTGCAGCAGGGAAGTGACCGACGCCCAGAGCAGCGCAACAATCCCCCCGGCCAGGTGCAGCGCGTGCGCCGCCGTCAGTAAATAAACGAAAGAGCTGTTCGGATTGGTGTCGACAAAAAATCCGCGCGCCTTCAACTCGCCCCACGCCATCCACTGCCCCACCAGAAAGCCGAAACCCAACAGCACGGTCACGCCCAGCCACGGAAAGTTTTTTTCTTCTCCCAGCGAAACTCCGGGAATCGACGCCAGCGGAGCCAACGCTGCCCTCCGCGCCATGCTGCGCCGCGCGGCCTCCATGGTCGCGCTGCTGATCAGCAGCAATGCCGTGTTGATGCCGAGCAGCAGCCATGGCAGTTGCACCATGCCCCAGTCGCGGACATAAGTGTTCGTCGTGCCGTCAAAGGTCGGCAGTCCCTGCCGCACCACGTATGCGCTCGTCAGCGAAATAAACACCATGCTGACGGTCGCGATCCCGCAAACCAGCCCCAGCCGCGCCCTGCGCAGCCGCGCCCCATAATTCGGCAAGTTGGAACCGGAAGCGCTTCCATCACCGCGCCCGTCATCGCCTCCTCCATTCGGAGGCGCGGGCACATCTCTGCCTCGGCCCAGCTTGCCTATCGGAGCGCTTGGACTATACGTCGCCATTGTCAGAAAGATTTTGTCGGACTATTCACAGCCATCCTCTAAAGCCTTTGGGTGGCGCAGCGCCTCCGCGCTGCGATCAAGCCTATGCTAACGGGGCTTTAGCCCCTGCGCTGCCACATCCTCTAATGCCCCGCCGTCGTCGCCGGATCCGTCTGCATCACATAATCCCGCGCCGCACCCGGGACCCCATACTCATACGGCCCATGATTCACCACCGGCGTCACTCCACCAAAATTGTCGTGCGGGGGAGGCGTTGCCGTCGTCCACTCCAGCGTGGTCGCTTCCCACGGATTGTCGCTCGCCTTCGGCCCTTTGAACATGCTCCAGAACAGATTGATCACAAAAATAAACTGCGCCGCAATCGTGATGATCGCGGCATAGGTCATGAACTGATGAATCGGCATTAGTTTCTGCAGGTACGCCACTTCCGTGTACTGCGAGTATCGGCGGGTCCCGCCGGCAATTCCCAGATAATGCATCGGCATGAATATCGCATACGTTCCAGCCAGCGTGATGAAGAAATGCACCCGTCCCCACGTCTCATTCATCATCCGTCCGAACATCTTCGGGAACCAGTAATAAGTTGCCGCAAACATTCCGAAGATCGCTGCCACGCCCATGATCAGGTGGAAGTGACCCACCACGAAGTAAGTGTCGTGCAATTGAATGTCGAGCACCGGCTGCGCCAGGAACGGTCCACTCAATCCACCGGAGACGAAGAGGGAAACGAAACCAATGGCATACAGCATCGGCGTCTGAAAGCGAATGCGCGCCTTATACATCGTCCCCAGCCAGTTAAACGTCTTGATGGCCGAGGGCACGCCGATGCACATGGTGAGCAGCGAGAAAGCAAACGCCGAATACGGGCTCATGCCGCTCATGAACATGTGGTGGCCCCACACCATGAATCCCAGGAAGCCGATGCCCAGCATGGCATAGACCATGGCCTTGTAGCCGAAGATCGGCTTGCGCGAGAACGTCGAGAGTATCTGCGACGTCACACCCATGCCCGGCAGAATCGCAATGTAAACCTCGGGGTGCCCGAAGAACCAGAACAGATGCTGCCACAGCAGCGGCGAGCCGCCCTTGTGCCCCATGATCTGTCCGTTCACCACCACCAGCGGCACATAAAAACTGGTGCCCAAGTTGCGATCCATGAGTAACAAGATTCCCGCCGAGAGCAGCACGCCGAACGCCAGCAACCCGAGAATTGCCGTGATAAACCACGACCACACGGTCAACGGCATGCGCATCATGGTCATGCCCTTCGCCCGCATATCGAGCGTGGTCGTCAGAAAATTCAACGCGCCCATCAGCGACGCGATACAGAAAATCGCAATGCTTGTGATCCACAGGTCGGCGCCCAGCCCTTCGCCTGGCCCCGCGGAGGGCAACGCGCTCAGCGGCGCATATCCCGTCCACCCATGCAGCGGCGCTCCGCCCGTCACAAAGAATGCCGCGATGATGGTTACGAATGCGACGAAGGTCGTCCAGAACGAAAGCATGTTCAGCACAGGGAACGCCATATCCGGCGCCCCAATCTGAATCGGCAGAAAATAATTTCCGAACCCTCCCTGCGGCGCCGTGGTCAGCACGAAGAACACCATGATCGTGCCGTGCATCGTCAGCAGGCTCAGATACGTCTCCGGCTTGATCTCGCCCACCAGCGGCAAACTGGCCCCCGGAAAGATCAAGTGGATCCGCATCAGCAGCGACAAAAACATCCCCACCCACACCGCCGTGAGCGCCAGAAAGAAATACTGAATGCCAATGACTTTATGATCCAGGCTGAAAATATATTTTCGAATGAACCCCTGAGGAGCGTGCGCGTGAACCGTAGCCGCGGTTGCCATTTATTGTTTCTCCGCCTCCCGTGCCGCCAGCCATTTGTCGAAATCTTCCTGGCTGACCACGTGTACCATGCCGTGCATCTTGTAATGGCCTAAGCCGCAGAGTTCGGCGCACACGATCTCATATTCGCCGATCGCCGTCGGCTCGAAGTGCATGTGAATATTGAGGCCAGGCACTGCGTCCTGCTTGAAGCGCAGCGACGGCACAAAGAAGCTGTGAATCACATCCACCGCGCGCAGGCTTACGTCGACCTCGCGATTCACCGGCAAATACATCGTGCCCGTAACCACGTCATCCTTGGACGCCGGATCTGAAGGATTGAGCCCCACCGCAGCCTCGCCTCCGGCCGAGGGATCCATCAGCTTCGGACTGGTAGCCCCGTATTTTCCGTCCGGCCCCGGATAGCGGAAGTACCACGCAAACTGCATCCCCGTGACCTCAACCTGCACCGCGCCCGGCCCCGCCTGGTCGAAGCGCTGGCTGGCCCACACGCTGCTGCCCATCAGATTCAAACCGACAAACAAAATCGTAGTCAGCACCGTCCAGACCACTTCAAGTTTTATATTGCCGTGCGAATAATCTACCGGCGGCGAGGAAGGCTGCTCCCGGTATCTCCACACGATGTAGCCCAGCGAGAGTTGTGCCGCAAGAAAAACGATTCCCATCAGCACGAAGGTGAGCGCGAGTTGTCCGTCAATAAAGCCCGCGGCTTCGGCGGCACCAACCGGCAGCCACCAGGTCTTGGCGACAAAAAAGTAAGTGCTGACTAACGTGATCAGCCAGATTACGGCCATTAACGCGAGGCCCATTCCCCAGTCCTCCCGGACAACAAAGGATTCCCCCACGGCGAGTTGCTGCGCCCCACGGCGCAAGTCAACAGTCGGCGGGAGTGTAACACAGCCACATGAGGATAATGCAATCAAGTTTTCTCAAAGAACATCGCGTCGCATTTCCCCTGCGGTCCTCCGTGCTCTCTGTGTTCAAGACTTTGATTCTAATAATCCCCGACTTTCACAATCCCCTCTCACGCCGGAACCAGATCCGCAAACACAAACTGATCGCGAACCACCGTCTCGCCCACCGAAACCGGCAGCACAGTATTCAGCATCGGCCCTGCATACACAAACGAATGGAATTCTCCCCGTTCACCGCAGGGATCAGCTTCCTCCGGCAGATCCGAAAGCAGCTTCTCGTCGAATTCTCTGCCCGCGAACGATCGATCCAGTTTCTCCGTGTCCACGCACGTCAGCTTCGCCCGCGTGCCGGCCGCAATCATCTCCCGCGCCAAGGCCCGCGTCGGCAGCCCCCACACCGGAAATACCGGCTCCAGTCCCGTGCCCTTCAACTGCTTCTCGCGGTAAGCGCGCACGTCCTCCAGAAACAAATCGCCAAACGCAATTCCTTCAATTCCTTCCGCGACCGCCTTCGCACACGTCCGCGCCATCAGGGACTCGTACTGTTCATTCGAGCAAGGCCAAGGCAAGGGAACTGCCCACAGCGGCAATCCGGCCGCCGCAGCCTGCCGCTCAAGCAGCTCGTGCCGCACCGCATGCATCGCCACGCGATCCGCCACTTCGTTGAACGTGGTCAGGAGCCCCACCACCTCATACTCAGCGCGCAGCCGCAGCACATGCAAACTCCACGCGCTGTCCTTCCCGCTGCTCCACGATAAGAGAATCCGCTTCATGATTGAACGCCGCCCGCGTCTCCGCTCAGCACTTTGTCATCCCGAGAGCGAGGATCTTGCTCCACCTGCAGCAAAGCGCAAGCTTGCAAAGGAACGCCCCCACCCAGTTGTAATCCGCGGTCGCTCTATTTCTCGCTCCACTCCGGCACTCTTCCCGGAGTCCAAGGCGCTCCGGCAGCCTCCATATCTTTCTCCAGCTTAACTAGATCATCCTCAACCAAAACATGAAGCTTGCTGAGTTGCTCCGCAAACTCCCCCGCAGCGATGTTGTAATCGTCAAGATGACTCTGCGTGGGCCGCGCCAGCGAGAATCGCTCGCCCTCCATAATCGCCTCGATGCGATCATTAATCGATGACGCCACCGGCTCATTCCGCTTCTGCATCTCGGCGTCGCCCCGCAGTGCGCGCAGGATCAACCGATTCTTCTGCCGGATCGCTTCCTCCGCCGCATCCAGCTGCGTTCCCGCCGCCGGCGTGTCGTGCAGCGCATCGCGAATCGACTTCAGCCGCTCGTCCACTTCATGAGCCGTACGCGTCGCCCCCGAAACTGCCCGGTAAAGCCGCGCCACCTTGCGATGAAACTCCTCCCGCACCGCCAAATCCGCCGCGTTCATCGAGCCCTGCCCGTCCGTCACTATCTTGAACTTCTGCGCCGCGCCGAGTTCCGTCACCGCTCCATCGACTTTCTGGAAACATCGCACCGAGTACGACCCCGGCAATACCAGCGTTCCATTCGACGCGGCCGGCGGGAAATCCTCTTCATTCTCTTCATGCTCGGGCAGCGCAACCACCGGATACCTCAAATCCCACGGCGCCCTCTGAAACCCCGCCTCAATGCCGCCTTCCACCCGACGGATCGGCGCACCCGATTCGTCATAAACCATAAAATAAACTTCAGGCTTCGCATCTTCCGCCTCGGCCCGCAACTCGTCATTCGTCGGATAAGGCAAGGTCTGGTTTTTCTTCGCCGCCTCTTTCTCCGCTTCCTGCCGCTTCTCCTTTTTCGTCTTTAGCTTCTCTTTCAAGTAAGCCGTGAACACCGTTCCATAAGGCGGATTCTCCGCGGTATAAAACGAGTCTCCCTGAAAGCCTTTCTTCGGCCCACCCAGCGGATGCCGCTCGATATACAGCAGCGCATCCTTCACCGGAAACAGCGCCGCGGCCTGCTGCTCCAGAGTTTCAGCCTTGATCTGCCGCAGCGCAGAAACATCGTCCAGCACGTAAAACCCGCGTCCAAACGTCGCAATCACCAAGTCGCCCTCGCGCGCCTGCAACACCATATCCCGCACGGAAATCGTCGGCAGACCACCTTTTAACTGCACCCAGTGCAGTCCTCCATCGACCGTAAAGAACGCTCCGAACTCGGTCCCGGCAAACAAAAGATTCGGATTCACCGCGTCTTCCGCAAACGCCAGCACCGTCCCATTTTCCGGCAGGTTCCCCGCAATCGAACTCCAGGACTTGCCCGCGTCCGTCGATCGCAGCAGATAAGGCTTGAAATCTTCGTTCTTATGATTATCGAACGTCGCGTAAACCGTATTCGCATCATGCTGCGATGCCGCCAACCGGCTCACATAAGTCATATCCGGCACGCCCACAAATTTTTCGTATTTCGTCCAACTCTGCCCGCCGTCGGCCGTCACCTGAATCAGTCCGTCGTCGGTGCCCACATAAATCAGCCCTTCTTTTTTCGGCGACTCCGCCAGCGCCACAATATTTCCGTAGAACGACGTCGACGCATTTTTCGCGATCGCATCCGGCTCCCAAACTTTTCCCATCACCGGCAGCTTGTTGCGATCGATTTGCCGCGTCAGATCGCCGCTGATCGCCTTCCACGTGTCCCCCCGGTCATCGCTGCGAAACAATTTATTCGCCGCAAAATACAGCCGCGTATGCGCATGCGGCGAAATAATCACCGGCGAATCCCAATTCCACCGTAGCGCAGGCTCTCCCTTACCCTCCTGCGGCTGCAGCACCAGTTCCTGCCCCGTCGTCTTGTCATAACGCACCAGCACGCCGTACTGCGACTCCGAGTAAATCGTGTTCGCGTCCGCTGGATCGACCTGCGAGCGGAATCCATCCCCGCCCGTGGTCACGAACCAATCCGAATTCATAATCCCGTTGACGTTTCGCGTGCGCTCCGGCCCGCACCACGAAAAATTATCCTGCGTCCCGCCGCACACGTTATAGAAGGGAAACGCATTGTCCACCGCTACGTCGTAGAACTGCACCGTCGGCAGGTTCGCCTTGAACTCCCAGCTCTTGGCATCGTCCCAGGTCTCATACATCCCGCCATCCGACCCCAGCAGCCAGTGCTTCGTATTGTCGGGATCGATCCAGATCGCGTGATTATCCCCGTGATGATTCACCTCATTAATCTTATGCAGCGTCTTGCCGCCGTCGAGCGATTCGCGCAGCGAAACATTCATCACGAAGATGCGGTCCACGTTCTTCGGGTCAGCGATCACCTGCGAGTAATACATCGCCCCCACATCGAACTCATTCCGCCGCTCCCAGGTCGCGCCGCGGTCACTCGAGCGGAAAATTCCGCCCTTGCCATCCGCCGCCTCCACCGTGGCATACACCACATTCGCATCCGCCGGCGAAACCGCCAGCCCAATCCTCCCCATATCAACCGTCGGCAATCCATTCTTCAGCTTGTTCCACGTCGCTCCAGCGTCCGTCGACTTATAAATCGCACTCTCCGGCCCGCCATCGATCAAAGTAAAAACATGCCGCCGCCGCTGGTAAGCCGCCGCATAAACAATGTCAGGATTCGACGGATCAATCGCCACATCCACCACGCCCGTGTTCTCGCTGATGGTCAGCACCGCCTTCCAGGTCTTTCCTCCGTCCGCCGACTTATATAATCCGCGATCCCCGCCCGGCCCCCACAGCGGCCCCTCCGCCGCCACATACACCACCTTCGAATCCCGCGGATCGATCACCACCCGCCCAATATGCTCCGACTTTTTCAGCCCCAGATTCTGCCAATTCTTTCCGCCATCATCCGACCGGTAAATCCCATCGCCATACGCCACGCTACGCTGCGAATTGCTCTCGCCGGCCCCCACCCAAACCACCGACGGATCGTTCGGATCTAGCGTGACCCACCCAATCGAATACGATCCCTCCTTGTCGAACACCGGAGTCCACGTCGTCCCATCGTTCACCGTCTTCCACACTCCGCCCGAAGCCACGCCCACGTAATACTCAAACTTGTTCTTCGGATTCACCGCAATCGCCACCACCCGCCCCGAAGCCACCGCCGGCCCGATCGAGCGAAACTTCAGCCCGGAAAAAGTGTCGGCCGTCATTCCACCTTTTTTCTCGTCGTCCGTTTTCTTTTCCGGAGCGGGCGTAGCCTTGCTCTCGTCTTTCTTCGCGGATTTTTTACTCTTCGGCGAAGTCGGCACCGCCTGCGCCTTCTTATCCGCATCCTGATCTTGCCCGGTTGCGATCAGGTTCGACTGAAGAATCATCAGGACGGCGAAAAGCACAGCGCAGCGAAATTTCACAGGATGCTCCAATTCAAAGATTTCCAAAACCGATATGTATACAGGAATTTCGTACGAGTGAGAAGCGGGACTTCTGTTGAGCCCTTCTCAACTCTGTCATGCTGTCTCTAACGACGCTATGCCCTGTCAAGCGTTTTGTGGCGACACTCCGGCGTGGACGCCGAAAGCAGCGCCATTTCGCTCTAGTAGAACGCTTTTGATGTCCCAGACCAAGCTCGTCACTCAATTTCAATCTCGCAGTGGACCTCAGGCCCACCATCCATCTCTTCGGGACTTGCACCCACGATTGCTCACTTCGATCTCCCCGACTTTTCAGGGAGGCAGGCTGCCCACTCAAGCGCTCGGCTCTTGCTTGCCGGCCACAGCATGACTCGGGCTCACCTGCATGACGGCCTGACATAGCTGCGCGTACGTCCAGTCTTCGCGCAACATCAGGTACAACCGCGTGGCCAACTTTCTGGCCACGGCCACCTTGGCGACGCTGCGATTTTTGCGCGCCGCCAGGCGACGATAGAAGCGTTTCAGCTGCGGATCGTAACGCGCCGCCGTCTGTCCCGCTTCCACCAGCAAAAAGCGCAGAAACGAACTGCCCTGTTTGCTGATCTTGCCCAGCCGCTGTTTTCCGCCGCTGGATTCCTCGCTCGGAATCAGCCCAAAATAACTGCCCAATTTTTTCGCCGATCCGAATCTCTCCGCCGGCCCCAACGTCAGCACCATGGCCAACGCCGTCACCGACCCCACTCCCGGATGCGTCATCAGCCGCACCGCCTCCGGCCTCTGCCGCGCTTCTTCCGCCACGCGCCGGTCCAGTTCGACGATCTCTACTTCCAGTGCGTCCAGCGCTTCCAGCAAGCACTTTCGCCGCTGGGCTGCGTACGGCAGCAAAGGCAACTGCTCCAACTCCGCGCGCCCTGCTTTCGTCCACAGCTTGCGTTTTTTCTGTACTCCGCAACTCAGCGCCATCGCCTGCAGCTGATTCTTGGTCCGCGTCCGCGCCTGCACCTGCTTGTGCCGATGCACCAGCAACTGCCGCACATCCCGCACCTCCAGGCTCGGCACCCAGATCCGCGGAAACCGATCCTCGCGCAACAACTCCAGCAAGTGCTCCGCGTCCCGCCGGTCCGTCTTCTGCTTGCGCACCACCGACGCCCGCACCCGCGCCGCATCCCCAAACCACAGCTCGATCCCCAACTCTTGCAATAGTCGCTCGAACCACGGATAGTGCCCGCAAGCCTCCATGCCCACCCGCACTTCCTGACCCGCCAGAGCACGGTAAAACTGCTCCGCTTCCGCGCGGTGCTGCAACCGCTTTTCTTCGATCTCTCCCGTTCGATTGTCAAAGATCGCGACCTGCTGAAACCCAGGATGAAAATCACAGCCTATAATCAGCATGACGTTGGCTCCTCTCACGAGCCTTGGTCTTGTTTCATCGCATACCAATCTACTCGCGACGGGCCAACGTCGTTATGCAATCAAGCGAGGATTGAGCTTCGCGAACGCGAAGCACAGCCGCAGTCGAAGGATCCCTTGCGCGACCAGACCACTCGCACCCTCGCAAGGAGTTTCTACCCCTGCGACCAAAACCCTCACCACGCCTCTCGCGCAGGTTAGAATCCCTCCATGCCTCCCAAGCCCCAAGGCCACGACACCCGCTACGTCAAAATGCAGAAGAATAACTGCTTCGTCTGCGGCATGAACAATCCCGACGGCATGCGCCTCAAGTTCATCCTCGATGAATCCCGCCAGACCTTCGTCTGCCGCTTCCGCCTCGGCAAGCGCTACACCGGACCTCCCGGCCACTGCCATGGCGGCATCATCGCCTGCATCCTCGACGACGCCATGGGCAAAGTCAACAAGCTCCATCAAGTGGTTGCACTCACCCGAGAGATGACCGTCGAGTACCTGAAGCCTGTCCCTCTGCACACGCCCCTGCGCGTCGAAGGCCGCGAAATACAAAAACTCGGACGCACCCACATCAACTCCGCCGAAATCGTCAACGAAAATAACGAAGTCCTGGCCCGCAGCAAGGGAATTTTCATCGCCATCGATCCCGAGAAAATGTTCACCAAATACGTGGAACGATAACTCGTGTGGTTTGCTCGTGCGGGTCGGACACTCCCTTCGGCAAGCTCAGGGCAGGCTCTGGCCGACGCCTTTGACTTTGATCTTCGATGTGCTCCTGATGGTGCTTTTCGAAACGCTCTACCCTGTGCAACCCCTGTGCCCTCTGTGTTAAAGAATTTCGCTGATCTCCGATCTCTATAGCGGATACCCTCCCAGGGGTACCGCGAATTGTGAACGCACTGTAAAATAGGACTTAGGTTCGCAGACAGCAGAAAGCCGCTTCCAGAAAAGAGTCAACCCATGTCGCAAAACAGCGGTAGCTCTACCAGTCTCCGCCTGAAAACCGGCCTCGCCGAAATGCTCAAAGGCGGCGTGATCATGGACGTGACCAACGCCGAGCAGGCTTCCATCGCCGAAAAAGCCGGAGCCGTCGCCGTGATGGCCCTCGAGCGCGTCCCCGCGCAGATCCGCGCGGAAGGCGGCGTTGCGCGCATGGCTTCGCCGAAAAAGATTCGCGAGATCATGGCCACCGTGTCCATTCCGGTCATGGCCAAGTGCCGCATCGGACATTTTGCCGAAGCCCAAATCCTGCAGGAACTCGGCGTCGACTACATCGACGAATCCGAAGTGCTCACGCCCGCCGACGAAGCTCACCACGTCGATAAGCACGCCTTCAAGGTCCCATTCGTCTGCGGCGCGCGCAATCTCGGCGAAGTCCTGCGCCGCATCGCCGAAGGCGCAGCCATGATCCGCACCAAAGGCGAGGCCGGCACCGGCGACGTTGTCCACGCCGTCAAGCACATCCGCCAGATTGTGCAGGAGATGAAAATCCTCACCGTCCTCGGCGAAGAAGAACTCTACGCCAAAGCCAAAGAACACGGCGCGCCCTACGAACTGGTAAGGATGGTCGCCAAAACAGGGAAGCTCCCCGTCCCCAATTTCTCCGCCGGAGGCATTGCCACCCCCGCCGACGCCAGCCTGGTCATGCAGCTAGGAGCCGAAGCCGTCTTCGTCGGCAGCGGCATCTTCATGCAGGATTCCACTACCTTCGCCGACCCCGCCGAAGCCGAAAAGCGCGCCCGCGCCATCGTCAAAGCCGCCACCCACTTCAACGACCCTAAAGTGTTACTTGAAGTCAGCGAAGATCTGCAAGGAGCGATGAAAGGGCTGGCTGTGGCCGGGATGGATGAGGCGCAGATGCTGCAAACTAGGGGTTGGTAGACTGACGTCGGATTCAACTGAGCGCTCTGATGATCGCTGGCGCCAATGAACTAACCGCCTTCCTCGCCGTCTGGGGTGCGATACTTTCCAGTATCACCTTCGGGTGGACCCTCTATCGGGACTTGCGGGATAGGGCAAAGATCAAGCTGACGGCAGAGGTGAGGCGAATAGGCCGACGGGATGCCGACGGCAAACTGTTTTCAATTGAGCCCGGCCAGGATATACCAGGAGCAAGCGAGGGACTCTTCATCGTGGTTTCGGTGGTCAATGTCGGACGCCGCCCCATGCGCTGGTATGGAGTCGGCGGGCACTATAGGGAGCCGGTGAACGGAAAGAGCGCATTCGTTATCAACGCCCGCTTCCTGCCACGAACACTAGAGGAGCAACAAGGGCACGACGAGTTCGCTGAGATGGACGAGCAGTTCCTAAAGGACAACGTCAGGACACCCACAGTCTGGGACGTCGCTGGCAGAAAATGGAACGTGTCCCGTCGCGACATGAAGCGACTCATTGCCGACGCGCGAAAGTACTCAGGCTGGGGGGCAGCCCAGATCTAAGGATCCTACTCCCGTGCCTGCGGAAGAGGCGAGACTGGCCACCCCGCCGTTCCGAGACAAGCCGGGTTCAGGATCGCGAGTACAAATGCGGAAATATGTGTTTGACAATGCAGTAACAATGCAGTATATTTGCAGTCATGGAGGTGCTTCCATGCCCCGCTATACGATTGACTACGACAACACTTTCGACAAAACTCTGACCGATTTGATGAAAGACACCGGTGCCACGACCAAGGCGGACGTCATCCGGCGCGCGGTTGCTGCGTACAAGTACTTTAAGAGCCAAGGTTCCGACGCCAAAATATCTGTTACGAAGGACGGTAAAGTTGTAAATGACGTAGTGCTGCCCTGAGGGCGGGCGTGCTCAAATCGCCTTGTCCTCCGCTCTGCCCTCGGACTGGCTGCGTGCGCCGAAGATGTATCCAAGAATGCTTGTGAAGATCGGCAATAGGGCCTTCACAACGACGGCGTCAAACATCTCCCTGCCCGACTGTAGCGCCTGTTCCTGTAGCGCTTTGTAGTTGCTGATGAGCGTGGTCGCCTGCTCCGCGGATATGGTCGCGGGAATATTTGGGCAGGAGATGCACCACGTCATCCACATCCACCGGCCAACGATCATCAGCGTCACCGCGGCGCCGAGCGCGCCCACCCATTTTGCGAGTTTCATTCCCGCCTTCTGCGTGAACGTTCCTTCTGTCGCCTCGCCCGCATCCTAGAGGATATCGGCCGCGGGCGGCGGTGTTTCCTGGCTCAAATCAACTGTAGGAACATCATCGCCGGAGGGATTCGGCCCCGACGAGACATCCTTAGGTTCGTCTGGCATGTGCAAATACCTGCGCTTTCTTGGGGGAAGCGAGGCACGGCACCATAATGCACGAATGCGGAACCGGTTTCAAGTTGGTGCGTCAAAAATCGGGGGACTGGCCCGCCTTTGATTTTTTATTGCGTGTGGGGTTAAAGGACACGAAGTGGTAGACAAGATTACGGCTATGCATGGAGGAGACGGATGATTGTGGGTGTGCCAAGCGTCGCGGCGTGCCGGTTCTTGGATTAAGACAATCGATACAGATCGATGTTGGTCTTAGCACCGGAGATGTAAACTGTCGTTGAGAGAATCTTCGTACCTTGGCTCGCAGCACCAGCGGCACAAATTGAGAGCGCGCCCAGTTGTTGAGGCTGACTCACTGTAGTAACCAAATTGCGCGTCTGCGCAGGATCGATGGAAAGAGCAGTTACCTGCTCGAAGGCGAGTTGTTCACGCCTTGTAAGGGTCGCAGCCAGATTATCCATGGTGAGATCACCTGATACTGGTACGGTTCCGGCCATGGGATTCTCCTTCTATTTCACTTACTGACTTGCTACGGATTTTACCGCGGCGTCGAGCGTCTGGAGCTTCGCATTGTCATCGGCTGTTGCGATGATGGTTTGCTTAAATACTTCAAGAAGACTAGATACTGAAGAACTCGAATCAAACTGTATCTTGGCGGCGGTAAGTATCCTAACCAGCGTCTCACCAGCAGCCTTGACGGATGTCTTCCTGCGTTTCGCAATCCACAAAAAACGATATGGCTGGGGTGAACTTAAAATGCGGGCCGCCGTTGAGCGCCATGAATTCCTGCCCCTCGATCTCAAACCTCCCCGACATCACCGATCCTTTCGGTCCCGGCCCGGCGTCTCCATACCGCCTGACTTCTCCAATCTTCGAATTCTTGAAGATGGACGTATAAAACTTCATCGCCTCTTCCGCGTTGTCATCGAACCACAAGAACGGGGTTATCTTTTGCATAGGTCCTCCTACCGTTATTTCTTACGCGCTTAGCGCCTCGCGCCCTCGCGAATCCAAGAGTCTCTCCAGCCGGTCATAGCTCACGGTCAAACCATCCTGCATCGGCGACTTAAGCACCGCGTCGCGCGTCTCGCGAGAGTTATACAGAATGGTCTGCGTAAGCGTGGTCCTGCCGTCATGCTCGACCAGGACAATCGTTCCCACAGCCTCACCCGGATACCACGCCTCGTCGAATACCTCGGTGGACACAATCCGCTCTGGAGGCACCACTTCGCGATAGATGCCGCCCATCCCCATTTCTCGCCCGTCGCTGTCGTTCTTCCACACATAGCGATACTTGCCGCCCACCCTCAAGTCGATCTCGCACACTGGAAGGGACCAGCCGTCTGCTCCCAGCAACCACCTCTTCACCAATTCCGGCTTGGTATAAGCCTCGAACACCATCTGGCGCGGCGCATCGAAGACCCGCGTGATCACAATCTCGCGGTCACCATGCGCTCGAAGGCTGAAGGTTCCGCTGTTTTTCATTGCTGATCTCCTTGATTCGCTTAACGCATCCGTTTATTACTCTTGGTTTTGCGTCCTGCGGTTTGCATCTCGTGCAGCAGGGCATCGAGACGCCGGAAGTTGCCCTCCCAGAACTGGCGGTATTTCTCGAGCCACTCCGTGGCTTCGCGCAGCGGCCGCGCCTCCAGCCGACTGGGACGCCGCTGCGCGTCCTGCCCGCGCGAAATCAGCCCAGCCCGCTCCAGTACTTTAAGGTGTTTGGAAATCGCAGGCTGGCTCATCGCGAACGGCTCCGCCAACTCCTGCACGGACGCTTCCCCCTTAGCCAGCCGTGCCAGGATGGCGCGGCGAGTGGGATCCGAGAGCGCCGCGAACGTAGCATCAAGAAAATCGGAGGCGGTCATTGCATAACCCATCAGTTCCATAACTGATGAGTAATATATGGCGACAGTCGTCAACTGTCAAGCGCCGTCTTTGTCGCCGAATTGTTCGGCCGGTCAAAAGGCGGGGCTTTAGAGTTCGGGCGCTCGCCAGGCTGCTCTCCTCGTTCGCGGTAAAATCAATCAGCCAACATGAGAGTTGGAGTCCTGGCCCTGCAAGGCGATTTCGACGCCCACCGCCGCCGGCTCGAAGAGCTGGGCGCCGAAGTTGTGCTCGTCAAAAAGCCCGAGCAACTCGACGCCATCGATGGCCTCGTCATCCCCGGTGGCGAATCCGGCACGTTCCTGAAGTTGTTGGGAGAAGACGGTTTCGAGAAGCTAAAGCAGTTTGTGCGCCTCAAACCAACCTTCGGCACCTGCGCCGGTGCAATCTTATTAGCCACCGAGGTGGAAAATCCGAAGCAGGCCGGCCTCGGGGCAATCGACATCCGCATTCGCCGCAACGCCTACGGACGCCAGCTCGATAGCTCCATCCGCGAAGGCCGGCTGCTGCAAAGCTCCGTCAACAATAAGCCAGCTTCGCCGCTCGAAATGGTTTTCATCCGCGCGCCTAAGATTGAGCACGTCGGCACAGGCGTGGAAGTAATCGCCACCGAAGGCGACGACAAGGTCGCCGTCCGGCAGGGAAGAACCATGGCTGCGACCTTCCACCCCGAACTCTCGGAGGATACGCGCGTCCATCAGGCATTCCTGGATCTGATCGGCACGTGTGGGCCGCACACTCTTGTCCGTCGCCTTTGACTTCAGCTTTGGTTGTTGCACGTGTGGAGAGCGGACACTCCTGTCCGCTGCCTTTGACTTTGATCTTAGCGAGCTGCGGAAAAACTCGGTTCGCGGTGGTTCGAAAGGGCGCGACTTTCAGTCGCGCCGCAACATTTCAATAAAATGAACTGCGGCTTCAGCCGCCGCACCGAAGATTCCAACGACGAAGGAAGTTTTCTGCAGTTTGTTAGTTCCCCCTGTGTTCCCCCGTGCAACCCTGGGTTTAAGTCTTTCTCCTCGGCTCGGCCAACATCTTCTGCTTGACATCCCCATCGCGTAACTGTAAGGTTACGCATTATGCGGAACCGTTCGGTTACATACTCACCCGAGGCCACCTTCCAGGCGCTCGCCGATCCCACCCGGCGCGCCGTTCTGGATTTGTTGCGGCGCGGCAGCCAGCCCGCCGGAGAAATCGCCGGAGCTTTTCCGGTTTCTCGCCCCGCCATTTCCAAGCACCTGCGCCTGCTCCGGCGCGCCCACCTGGTGCGGGAGCACCGTGAAGGCCGCAACCGCGTTTACCAGCTCAACCCCGAACCGCTCCGCGCCGTGGACACATGGCTCGACCAGTACCGCAGCTTCTGGAAGATGAACCTCGCCAATCTCAAAACATTCGTCGAAGCCGAGTACGCCAAAGAAACCGGGCAGCCCCATGTCGCAAAAACAAAAACTTCAAAAGGAGATCGCTAACATGAAATCGCTTCGCCTCGCTCTTCCACTTCTGTTGCTCATCGCCGCAACCGCCCTGGCGCAATCCGCCGCCCAGAAATCTTTCGACCAACTCAAATCCCTCACCGGCTCCTGGGAAGGGAAGAACACTCAGGGCATGGCCGTGCAAGTTTCCTTTCGCGACACCGCCGGAGGTTCTGCCCTGATGAGCGAAATCCACGGCCACGGCCCCGAGAACATGGTCTCCATGTTCCACCTCGATGGTCCCAATCGCCTGATGCTCACTCATTACTGCGGCGCCGGCAACCAGCCCCGCATGACCGCCAGCACATCCCCTGACGGCAAAACCATCACCTTCGACTTCCTCGACGCCACCAATCTCGCCACTCCCGACGCCGGCCACATGCAACGCGTCGTATTCACCATCGTCGACGCCAACCATCACACCGAAGACTGGACTTTCGCCGCCGGCCAGGGCAAAGAGATGAAGGAGTTTTTCGACCTCCACCGCAGCGAACTCGCACAAAAGTAAGTGTGGGTCAGTGAGTGTGGGTCGGACACTCCCTTCGGCAAGCTCAGGGCAGGCTCTGTCCGACGCCTTTGATCTTGTCTTTGTTGTTGCTGTTGCCTTTGCTGTTGCTCTTGTTTTTGCTGTTGTTGTTGCTGTTGACTCTGTTCTCGCTTTTGCTTCTTATGTTGATCGCGGGCGTCCCAGTTCTCGCTTCTTAGCGAGAAGTGGGAACCTTTCGAATCCAGAATTCTAGAAACAAGGCAGGTTCACAATGACTGATACCAAGTCGTCTATTACACCTGACAAGGACGCCGTCGTCACCGAAATCGCAATCGCCGCACCGCCCGAGCGTGTCTTTCAGGCTCTAACCGATCGCGCTCAGGCGCTGCAGTGGGGCAGCAACGACGCTTACGAGATGACGCACTGGGAAATGGATGCGCGTCCGGGCGGCAAGTGGCGCTTCGTCTCAAGGGAACGCAAGGCAGGGGCCGCCGCTCCGGATCTCGTCCACCACGGCGAAGTTCTTGAGGTCGATCCGCCGCGCCTGCTTGCCTATTCCTGGTTTGCCAGTTGGCATGAGAATCCCGCGGTGCGCACGGTGGTTCGATGGGAGCTGACGCCAACAAGTCTAGGAACACATTTGAAGGTTATTCATAGCGGATTGCTGCCGCTGCCCAGCGCGTGCCTCGGATACAGTCAAGGTTGGCCCGGCCTGGTGCAAGCGCTCAAGAACTTTGCCGAAAAATAATTCAGGAGCACTTTATGCCTAGCACACGAGTCGCCACAGATAACGATTCCATCGTCGCAGAGATCCATGTAGACGCTCCTCCAGACAGAGTATTCAAAGCACTCACCGACGATCGCGAACTCCTCCGCTGGTTCAACGATCCCGGCTGCCCTGTCAAGCTCTGGGAGATGGACGCACGTCGAGGCGGCCGCTATCGGTACGTTACAGAGAAGGGAACGTACGTCGTCAACGAGGTCAGCGAGTTCGAGTGTCATGGCGAGATCCTCGAACTCGATCCACCGCGTCTGCTCGTCTACACTTGGATTTCCAACTGGCACCAGGACAAATCCCTCCGGACCATCGTCCGCTGGGAGCTAACTCCGGACGCCGCGGGAACTCTCGTCAAGGTCACGCACCGCGGTCTCGCGCAGGAAGAAGTTGCGCGCAAGGGCTACAGCAGCGGCTGGCTCGGCGTACTCGAAAAACTGAAGCAGTTTACAGACAAATAACGGTTGATCATGGCTCCGCGTCCTCGGTTGGATGCAAGCTTTCATTGAGAAAGGAGCAACCATCGACACCCGCGATTGACGCATCGTGGCGGCACAGACGACAATGCTGCATGCAGCAGCGATCTCGCGCCGCCCTCGGCCTCGCCGTTGTCCTCAATATCGCCCTCGTCGCCGCGCTGGTCTACCTCGGCGCGGCCTCTTCCGCGTGGGCGCAAACCGCTCCAGTTCAGAAGGGAACTACCATGCCGATTCACGCCAGCGGACCATTTGACGTCAAGCTCGTTCCTCAGCCCGCAGACGACAAAGTCGGCGACCCCTCCGTCGGCCGCATGTCCATCGACAAACAATTTCACGGAGATCTCGAAGCCACCAGCAAAGGCCAGATGCTGACCGCCATGACCGAGATCAAAGGCTCCGCCGGTTATGTCGCGATCGAACGCGTCACCGGAACTCTTCGCACTCCGGGCGGCGTGCGTAGCGGCAGCTTCGCCCTGCAGCACTCCGGCACACTCACCCGCGGCACTCCGCAATTAAGCGTCACCGTCGTCCCCGATTCCGGCACCGGCCAGCTCGCAGGTCTCTCCGGAAAAATGACGATCAACATCACAGACGGAAAACACTCGTACGACTTCGAATACACTCTTCCCGATGTTCAATGACGACGGCCCGCTCCGCAATCGGGCGACAACCATTCCCCGGAAAAGAGATCAAACGCCAACAAGCGCCAAGGTCCGGAATCTTGTCAATACCCTGAAAATGACGTTTTCCGCCTAAGTCACCGATTCGCTGGGAGATAGAATCTTGGCAAACATGTCCCATTCGCTCTCTGCAAATTGCTATAATTAACTTATAGAGTGAAGACAGCGGCGCAGACCCACCAGTCTGCGCCCTTCATCTTTTCACGGAATCTCACTCCATCATTTCTAACCAGGAGAATCTTTCAGGCGCAGCCCACCCGCTGCGCTTTTTTGTTATGCACAAGCAACCCAACAATTCGCAGCAGAAGCCATTTGCCGAAAACCAAACCCCAGAACGAATCACCCTCCACGCCGTAACCGAGCCCACCCGCAAGCGTCGCGGAGAAGCCGCCGAAGCCGCCTTCCTCGCCCGCGCCACCCATCTCGGCTTCACCGTCCTCATCCCCTGGGGAGACAGCGACCGCTACGACTCCGTCGTCGAACTCAACCACGGACTCCTCCGCGTCCAGGTCAAATCCGCCACCCTCTACGCCGAAAACCGCTACCGCGTCAAAACCACCGGAGCCAGCGGCCGCGTCTACACCAGCAGAGAAATCGACTTCTTCGTCGGCCACATCGTCCCCGAAAATATCTGGTACATCATTCCCATCCAGGCCATCGGACACCGCAAAGGCGTCCGCTTCTATCCCCACACCCGCCGCCAATCTCGCGCCCTCTTCGAAAAATACCGCGAAGCCTGGTGCCTCTTAGACTCCTGCCTAAGCGTCCGCCTCCGCCGCGGCCACCCCGAACGCTGCCGCAGCAAAAATCTAGGCCTCCGCTGCGCCCTCTGCCCCCAACGCGGCTAAGTTCATTCGTCACAGACAAAGGCCAAAGCCCCTGCAATGCTCGTGGAGGAAGGCAATGCCCCTGTGGGAGGCAATGCACGTGTGGGTCGGACACTCTTGTCCGACGCTCTTGAATTTGCTCTTTGCTTTGCCTTTGATTTTGCTTTTGCTTTGATTCTGCTCCTGCCTGTGACCCTGCAATGCCCAAACAAACTCTCGAAAGAAAATACGAATACCACCGCATGCTCCCCCACTACCAGAAAGCAGGACGAACCGTATTCATTACATTCTGCAAAGCCAATCGCATCGCTTTCACTCCAGAAGCCCGAGACGCCATCCTCCACCGCTGCCTGCATGACCATACCAAACGCTACGACCTTCATGCCGCCGTGGTAATGCCCGATCATGTGCACCTTCTGCTAACGCCGCTGCGAGACGAAAAGGGCTGGCCGTACTCTCGGCCCATAATCTTGAAGACACTAAAAGGCATGTCAGCCCGAAGCGTCAACAAGCTCGAAGGCTCCAGCGGCCCAATCTGGCAGGAGGAATCCTTCGACCACGTCCTGCGATCGCAAGAGAGCTTCGAGGAAAAGCTGGAATACCTCCGCCAGAATCCCGTGCGCCGAGGATTGGTGAGAAGACCTGAGGACTATAAGTGGCTATGGGTCGAGCAAACGAAGTGAAGTGAGACGCCCGTGTGGGTCGGACACTCTTGTCCGACGCTTTTGAGGCGGCTGTTGGTGTTATGAACCGAATGCGGTTGTGCTAGGTGCCCTCGTGGGGTAGGATTCATATCTTCCCCACAAAGGCCCGAGCTTCGGCAGTGCATACAATGCCTGGCAACATCAAAGATCACAATGTGTATATCTTGGGTGCCGGATTCTCAAAGGATGCCGGTGCTCCGCTGATCCACGATTTCTTGGACAGAGCGCGTGGGTTCTTTGACGATCCGGATTCAGAGCTTGATCTGCATGAAAGATCGCAATTTGAGGAGGTATTCAGATTCAAGAGGGAACTCGCGAGGGCACGAGAGAAATTCCGAATTGACCTCGACAATATCGAAGAGCTTTTTGGACTTGTCGAGATGTCGCAGCGCCTAGGGTCTGCGCCCCCTGCGACGCGTGACGCGACGGTTTATCTCATTGCCAAGACACTCCAGTTGGCAATCAAGGACACCGGCAATCGACCGCAGGTGAGAATTGGGTTAGCGACTGGTTACGCTTCGCAAGCCTCTTTTATTAACTATGTGCGTCGAGGCCCGTCTGGTGGGGACGTTTTTGACACCGACGTTTACACGCATTTCGCGGTGTTATTGTCCGGCAAATACGATGACCAAAGCAAACTGGCCTCCCGTTCCAACGCAGTAATTACCTTCAACTACGACCTCATTCTTGACGACGCGCTCGCACGAGTAGGAATAAAGCCCGGCTACGAACTCACCGACGCGGTATTTGACGAGCCAAGCGTGGAGCGCACCGTGCCCCTGCTTAAGCTCCACGGCTCGACTAATTGGGCCATTTGCGAAAAATGCAATCAGATTCACATTCTCGGTCAAAAGGCCACGACGGATCCTGAAATGTTCAGATCTAGACAATGTGCGAAATGCCAGAAGCCGGGGCTTCGATTGCTCCTGGTTCCACCTTCCTGGGATAAGAGTGAGTACAGCGAGATTATGCGGCCAGTGTGGAGGAAGGCCGTTGAAGCACTTAAGACCGCTACGCGAATATGTGTAATCGGCTATTCGATGCCAGAATCGGACGCATTCTTCAAGTTCTTGCTGGCCTTAGGGCTGGCTGAAAATGACCGGCTTTACAAGCTCATTGTCGTCGACTGGGTCCCCGGCGGAACGCCCCCAGGTCAAGAAAATACCATCGAGGCTCGATGGAGAGAGATGCTAGAAGGTGTCTTCGTCGGACGACGCTTTGAGTTCGTCCCTCGCGGATTCGCCGAGTTTATCCGAAGCTCAATTCAGTATCTGCTTCATCGTGGAGAACAAATTACCTAAGCACGGTTAGGCTAGGACTGGTTCCAGAACTTAAGCAACTTCACCCCCAACGTCAAAAGCGTCGGACAAGAGTGTCCGACCCACACAAGCATCCCACGCGGGCATCGCTTATACTGGCTTCATCCATGTCCGCCGATTCTCACAAGACCTTTTACCTCGAAACCTTCGGCTGCCAGATGAACGTGCATGACTCCGAAAAGGTCATTGGCACGCTGGTGCACGAGGGATACAAACAGGTAGAGACGGTCGAGCAGGCCGACTTGATTCTGTACAACACCTGCTCCATTCGCGACAAGGCGGAGCAAAAGGTCTTCCATCGGCTGGCGGACTACAAGAAGCTGCTGGCCCAGGGCAAGAAGTTTGGCGTGCTGGGATGCGTGGCGCAGCAGGAAGGCGAAAAGATTTTTGAGCGCGCGCCTCATGTCTCGCTCGTATGCGGATCGGCCAGCTACCGCAACCTGCCGGAAATGCTGACGCAACTTGAAGTAGGGAAGCGGGAAGCCCCGAAGCCCGAAGCCCGAAGCCTGATTCGCATCACCGGACTCGACGACCGCGAAACCGACAAGTGCTTCGAAACCGAATTCACCGCCCGCACCAATCCGCATCGCGGATACATCACCATCATTGAAGGCTGCGACAAGTTTTGCGCCTACTGTGTGGTGCCGTACACCCGCGGCAAGGAGCGCAGTCGCACTTACGAGTCGGTACTCGCCGAAGCCCGCCAGATGGCCGATCTCGGCTACACGGAAATTCAACTGCTGGGCCAGAACGTAAATTCCTACAAAGACCCGGCAGGGAAGCGGTCTTTCGCCGAATTGTTGGCCGCCGTGGGCGAAGTTCCCGGCATTCGCCGAGTTCGATTTACAACTTCCCACCCCCGCGACTTCGGACGCGACATCGTCGATGCCATCGATGCCGTCCCCACGCTTTGCGATCACGTTCATCTGCCCGTGCAGAGCGGATCGGACCGCGTGCTGAACGCCATGCAGCGCCTCTACACCCGCGAGCAATATCTCGAACGCATCGCTTGGATGAGGTCCGCAAAACGCCAGATCAGCATCACCAGCGATATAATCGTGGGCTTTCCGGGAGAGACAGAAGAAGATTTTGCGGAGACTCTATCGCTGTTAGATGAAGTCGGCTACGACGCCGTATTCACCTTCAAATACTCCCCCCGCCCAAACACCCCTTCGCTCGCACTCGAGGACGCGATCCCAGACGAGGAGAAAGCGCGCCGGCTGGACGTGCTAATGGCCACACAGAGAGAGATTCAGATTGCACGCTACAAGAAATACATAGGAACAATTATAGAAGTAATGGTTGAAGGCAGGAACGAAGCCCGCGGGCAATGGATTGGCCGCACCTCGCAGAACAAGACCCTGAACTTTACCGCCCCGGAGCTGGCGACTCCCAAGCTGGGAAGCTATGTGCCAGTTAAAGCGACCGCGAGCTTTCCCAACTCTCTCGTAGGCGAAATGGTGGTATAAGAAGCGAAGAACGCTCGCCCCACCTGAGCCGCAGCGGTTGGATGAGGAAGAGCAGCCGGAGGAGGTCAGCATGGAAGTAGAGATGACGATCCGTGGACTTTTGATGGATCCGGTGACGAATACGCCGATTGTGATCCTCAAGGATGTGGCGGGGGAGAGTGTGCTGCCGATCTGGGTTGGAGTTTACGAAGCGAATGCGATTGCGCTGGAGATGGAGAAGGTGAACACACCGCGGCCGATGACGCACGATCTGATTAAGAACGTGCTCACTGGGCTGGAGACGCAGGTGCACAAGGTTGTGGTGACGGAGCTGCGCGAGGACACTTTTTATGCGGTGATCTGGCTGGAGCGCGGGGGCGAGGTGGTGAGCATCGACTCGCGGCCGTCGGATGCGCTGGCGCTGGCGTTGCGGGTGGATTGTCCGATCTACGTGGATGAGATTGTGCTGAAGAATTCGAAGCAGGCGGCGAACATGTCGGATCGTGTGACTGCGGAAGAATTGCGCAAGTATCTGGAAGGGCTGAACGACGAGGATTTGGGCAAGTACAAGATGTAGGGGAATTGAGTGATCGGGTGATCGGGTGATTTTGTGATTTGAGCGTTCTACGCTGCTTGGCAGTTGCGAGGCGACGGGCATCTGTCCTTCTTCTGTGATGCCGAATATCCATTCTTGACATCAAGTTGTCCACAATGACATCATAGTGTCATCATGCGCACCACATTGAACCTGGATGATGACGCTCTGAAAATCCTGCGGGAGTATTCTGAGACACGGTCACTGGCGCTGGGGAAGGCGGCCTCAGAACTGGTACGCAAAGGCGCCAAAGCGGCAGTGCCTACTCGCTTGGTGGACGGGTTCGTTGTCTTTGATATTCCTTCGGGAGGGCCCAAGATCAGCAGTGAGCGAGTAAAGGAACTCCTTGAATCGGAATTGGAATGAGGGCCTTGCTGGATGTAAACGTTCTGGTTTCGCTGGCCTGGCCGGAGCATCGCCAGTACTCGGTGGCGAGGGCGTGGTTTGCGAAGAATCGCGCGAAAGGGTGGGCGACCTGCCCATTGGTGCAAGCTGGATTCGTGCGCATCGTGTCGAACCCAGCTTTCTCAGCGCGTGCGGTTTCGGTGCAGGAAGCCGTGGAAGCTCTTCGAACCAGTCTGCGGGATGATGCCCATCAATTCTGGCCCGACTCGATGTCCTTTCCTGATGCGATGCAGTTCCTAGAGCATCCGCTCAGAGGCCACCAGCAGATCACCGATGCGTACCTAATCGCGCTGGCGATCAAGAATCGGGGGAAGGTGGCGACGCTGGATCGGGGGATTGTGCAGTTTGCGCCAGCGGGGACGGTGGAGTTGGTTGCGTAGGGGCGAAGGTCAAGAGCGTTAAACACAGAGGACACAGAGGTCCACAGGGTAAGGCGACGCTGGTTTACATAATACCCGTTATCGGACATTGCATCGCGATGCGGCTCAGTCAGGCTTGCTTGAAACTGCAGTTTCCCTCGCCGGGATATCTGGCGTCTGCGGACCTTTCACGCCTAGCACCCTAAGATCCTTTGCGAATCGCTCTTTCAACGCAGATTGGAACTCCCTGCATCTGTCGATGTCTGTGCGATCAAAAAGCAGTGCGCCCCGCCCTGATCCCAGCTCCTCCAAACCAGCGTCGTCCAGTAGCTCGTATGCAGCAGTATCCAGAACGTCGTCGATTGCTCGAATACGCTTGACGATGACCGTCGGCGGTGTGCCAGGTGCGACGCCCCAAAACGCACCTGCATCCCGAAATCGGTTCGGCTTAGAAGGGTCCATCAGCCACTGTCGGAACGTCGGGTGCTCATGATGACAAAATCAAAGTCAAAAACGTCGGACAGGAGTGTCCGACCCACACGGGCAACAGCAGATTCCTCACCGGGCTATCGCCCGATTCGGAATGACAAGGTTTTGTCCCCGACTCGCGAGTTATTCATTCGGGAAGACGATTTTGGGATGGAACAAGGTGCCGGCTACGCGGGTGGCGATGGCGATGAGATCGCGCTGTCCGTGGAAGACTTTGACTTGGCGGGCGCGGGAGAGTTCAGGGAGGTTAACGGGGCGGCCATTGCGGATGCGGGCGGCGGTGGCGTCGTCGGCGGTGACGGAGGGGAGTTGGGGCAGGAGCTGGCGGGGGTGGATGAAGAGGTCCTGCATGCCGTCGCTTCCGCCTGCCTGAATGCGCGATTTCAGAGCGTGAAGTTGAGGGTCCAGAACAGCAGGTTCCTCCACTCCGCTTCCCTTTCCCTTCGGGAAAGCGAAGCTCCGGTCGGAATGACAAGCTCTTGCCTGAACTTCCAACTGCTCCTTATTCCCCGCGATAGTCTCAACTTCCTCGATGGTGTGGGCATGCGCGATGTCGAATTCGGCGACGGCGGTGCGGCGGAGGGATTCGAGATGGGCTCCGCAGCCGAGGAGTTGGCCCATTTCGTGGGCGATGGAGCGCATGTAGGTTCCGGAGGCGACGCGGGCGCGGAAGCGGGCGCGGTCGGCGTCGACGGAAAGGATGACGAATTCTTTGATCTCGACTTGGACCGGCTTGAGGATTACCTCTTTATCTTTTCTTGCCAGCTTGTAGGCGGGGACGCCGTGGATTTTCTTGGCGGAGAATGGCGGTGGAGTTTGCTCAATGAGGCCGTGGAATTTGGCGGCGAGTTGTTGGAGAGTGTCCAGGTTAAGATCGGGCCTTCGGCCCGATGGACAGCCGGGGGCGGCTGTTCCCACATCGCCTCGGGAGGCCGTCTCTGCAGTCCCCATATGATTTGAGGAGGCTAGTTCTACATGTGGCTCCAAGGGGTCGCCGTCGGCGTCGTAGGTGTTGGTGGCGAAGCCGAAGCGGATCACGCCTTCGTAGGTCTTCTCAGACGTGGTGTAGAACTGGGCGAGACGGGTGAGACTGCCGGTGACGAGGGGGAGAACGCCGGTGGCGAGTGGGTCGAGGGTGCCGAGATGGCCGACGGAGCGCTGCTGCAGAATGCGGCGCACGCGGTTGACTACGTCGTGGGAGGTCCAGCCAGCGGGCTTGTCGATGATGATGACGCCATTCATGGGGAACCGGGTGATTGTGCGATTGGGTGATCGGGTGATTGGAAATCGAATCGAGTAAGATTACCCGTTATTGAGTCATTGAGCGACCGGTAATCGGGCGATTGAAAAACAATTTGGATTTTCGGCGGCTCAATCACTTAATTGCTCATTACTAAACTACCAGACTTCTTATGCTTCCTCTTCGCGATGACCAGCCTCGGTATAGCACGCCTTGGGTGAACTATTTTCTGATTGGGCTGAACCTGGTGATTTTTTTCTTCGAGGCTGCGCTGGATCCGCAGAGCCTGGAGATGGTGATTCGTCAATTTGGGGTGGTGCCGGCGCATCTGGCGGCGTTTCTGGCGGGGTCGCCAAAGTATCCGCTGGTGGCGATCGTGCTTCCCTTCTTTACATCTCTGTTCTTGCACGGATCGTGGATGCACGTGATTGGCAATATGTGGTTTCTCTACATTTTTGGCGACAACGTGGAGGACTACATCGGGCACTTTAAGTATCTGGTGTTTTACTTACTTACCGGCCTGCTGGCCATGGGCACGCATATGGCAATGAATCTGCACTCTACAGCGCCCGCCCTGGGAGCTAGCGGAGCGATTGCGGGGGTGCTGGGAGCGTATTTCATTCTGTATCCACGGGCGCGGGTGCTGACGTGGTTTTTCGTGTTTGTGCTGTGGGTGCCGGCGTGGGTCATCCTGGGATATTGGTTTGTGCTCAATTTCTTGAGCGGGACGGCGACTTCGCTCGCGGTGCAAGGCCGGAACATGGGCGGGGTGGCGTTTTGGGCGCATGTGGGAGGGTTCGTGGCGGGAGCGTTGCTGGTGAAGCTTTTCGGGGAGCGGCAGCGGCGGTATCCGTATGCGTATCAGTAGGGCTGCGCGAAAAAATCAAAGTCTAGATCGGGCAACAGCCAGAGCGACACCAACTGCAAAAGTCAAAGGCGTCGGACAAGAGTGTCCGACCCACACGGGCACCAGCAAGATCAACTGCAAAGTCAAAGGGCGACGAGCGAGGACGCGCCCGACGGCCGCCGAGACGGCGGCGCTACGCATTACTTCTTGGGGCGTGATTCTGGTGGGACGAGGCCTGACAAGCGGTAGTAGACGACGAGTTGGCCGTAGTGTTCGCCGGAATGCTCGATGAAACCGTAGGCCGCATCTGAGATGCGGACCTGCTGGTTGGCGAAGGGGTCGACGATTAAGTCGGACATGCCTTTATCGCCTTTGGTTTTGATGGCGGCGGCGCCGTCGGCAAAGGCCTTTTTCACGAAGGCAACGACGTCGGCCTTGGTTTTGTATTGAGCGCGGCTGGGGTTCTCCTCAGCCGGTAGCTTCTGGCCCAACACCCCATTGGTAAAAAAATAATTCGCGTTGGCGGCATGGAGCAGTTGTTCGGCGAAGGTGCGCTGGGCGGGCGTGGGCTTGAAGTCGTACTTGTCGGGAAAATCTTCGGCCATGGCGATGAGCTTGCGGCCGATGTCGTTCCAGGAGTCGAGCACGACCTTGGAAGGGCTATCGGCGGGCTTTACGGCGGCTTCTTTCTTGGTGTCTTGCGCGTGGGCGGGAAGAGTAAGAATTGCTGCGGCGCACAGTACGGCTATGAGAACCAGTGACTTGCTCATGGGACAGTTCCTCCTCGAGAGCCCTCTTGGGCCGGCGTAATGTTAGTCCGAATTTTCGTCCGTGTAAACGCCGGATCGGAGGAGTCCTAGAAAAGATCTTTCAACCACAGGGGACACAGAGGGTGCACAGAGGTTAGATGTTTTGTTGTGGCTTCGTTTTATTCGCGCTTCAGAGAAGTCCGGCGGTGCGGAGGATCTCCAGGTTTCGAGACTGCGTCGGCGACGGTGGAGGGAGACAGCATTTTCTGGCGCGGGGGCTTGGGGCCACAGCGTCCAAGCAACTGAGTGTCCACTGCACGCGATCCCACTTCTCGCAAAAGAAGCGAGAAGTGGGGTACCCCTGATGTGGAATCCGACCCAAAGCAAAAGCAAAAGCAAAGTGAAAGGCGTCGGACAGAGCCTACCCTGAGCTTGCCGAAGGGAGTGTCCGACCCACATGGTCCGACCCACACGGTCAAACTCCGTTGGGGCGCTGGCGGATTAGGGAGAGGAACTCCTGGCGGGTTTCGTTTTCGTTGCGGAAGCAGCCCAGCATGGAGGACGTGACGGCGGTGGAATGCTGTTTCTCGACGCCGCGCATCATCATGCACAAGTGGCGGGCTTCGATGACCACGCCCACGCCTTGCGGTTCGATTACGTTCTGAATGGTCTCGGCAATCTGGGTGGTGAGGCGCTCCTGGATTTGCAGGCGGCGGGAGAAGAGTTCGACCAGGCGCGGAACTTTGCTGAGGCCGATGACCTTGCCGTTGGGGATGTAGGCGACGTGCACCTTGCCGAAGAACGGCAGCAGGTGGTGTTCGCAGAGGCTGAACATTTCGATGTCTTTGACGATGACCATTTCGTCGTAGGTAACGGTGAACAGCGCGCCTTTGAGCAGGGCCTCGGGGTCTTCGCTATAGCCGCGGGTGAGGGTTTGCAGCGATTTGCGAACGCGCTCGGGAGTGCGCTGGAGACCTTCGCGTTGCGGGTCTTCGCCGAGGCGGACGAGCATTTCCTGGACGAGATCTTCGAAGCTGGCGCTGGTGAGAGTGGAGGCGGGTTCGGTTGAGGGTTTCATGGTCATCGGGTCATTGCGTGATCGGGTGATTTTGCGATTTAAGACTGGACACCTTTGCCTGCGTATGCGAAGGAATTCATCATGGTTTCTTCCAGGCGCACTCTTTCAAGATGCGCGTGGGGGAAGCCGCGCTGCACTATTTCGTAGATCTGGATGCAGAGATTTTCGGTGGTGGGTACTTCCTGGGCAAATTCCTGCAGCATATTCAGATTCTCGTGATCGTAGCGGGCGAGCACTTCCCTTTCGATGAAGCCGTCGAGATCGACCAGGTTGCAGACCATGCCGGTTTGGCCGTCGACCGGGCCACTGACGGTTACTTCTACAGTGTAATTGTGGCCATGTCCGTAGGGATTGTTGCATTTGCCGTAAGTCGATTGGTTTTCTTCCTGGGACATCGAGTCGCTATGGAGACGGTGCGAGGCGGAGAACAGGTAACGGCGGGAGAGATGGGCTTTCATGTCAGGAGGCTCGCTCGCGCGGGAAAGCGGTCGCGCAATACGCGGAGGCAGCCGAACGGGAGCGGGTGCTGGAACACGTGGCTTCCCTGCCGAGTCCGAGCCATTGGTTCTCTTTCGCCCCTTCGGGGCTTCTTCGCGTTCTGCTTCGCCACCCACGGCTTGCGCCGTGGGCTGCATTCTTGCGCCGCTTCGCGGCTGAACAGTCTGAAGTTTGGTACACCTTTCGCATTGTTATCCGACTATAGAACGTGCTCGGATTGGGCCCTCTTACGTCGCGGTTGAACACTCGCGCTTTCAATGGCCTTACCACGTGGCTTCTCGTATTTGTGAACCTCGCGATATCCATTATGCTTCTCCGTAGAAGTCGACGAATAGATCTGGGGTTTCGTAGACTCGCACCCGGTGGAGCGTAGCGCGCTCCAGTTTCGTGGCGAGACGCTGCCAGATGGCGATGGCGATGTTTTCCGTGGTCGGAATCTGGTGCAGGAATTCCGGAACTTCTTTGTTGAGGAAGCGGTGGTCCATGGCATCGAGGACCTCGCGGTGCATGATTTCCTTGAGTTGCTTGAGGTCGACGACGAAACCGGAGCGCGGGTCGACTTCACCTTTTACCGTGACTTCGAGCGTGTAGTTGTGGCCGTGGCCGTTCGGGTTGTTGCATTTGCCGAAGACACGGCGGTTTTCTTCCGGAGTGAAATCCGGATTGTGGTAGTAGTGCGAGGCGGAGAATTCGGCTTTGCGGGTTAGATAGAGCATGGGAATCAGTTCTCAGTTCTCAGTTCCCAGTTCTCAGTTGTCGGTGCTCCTGCTTCCTCGAAATACCTGCGGCCTTTCCAGGAGACGGCGCCGTTGGCGTGCGCTCTTTTTGAGCGTAGCAAGAGATAGGCGAATAGGGGAAGGCCGAGTAAGGCGAGGATGTTCGCATCCCAGGAAAAATGGGCGCGGCGGATGCGCGCGAGAAACGATAAGTACAAGATCAGGCAAAGAATTCCGGTTAGGATGGCGGGCCTCGGGTGTCCCCGTAGGCTGCTGGCGACGGCGATGGCGAAGCTGGCAACGATCAGCACAAATTCGAGGGCCCGCAACGTAGCCAACCGAACGGGTGAGGGGAACAAGAGGGCGAGGTTCTTGGTCCAGCCTTCGCGGAGTTGCGCGAAGCTGCGGTACATGCGGGTGCGGACGGCGTCGGCGCCGTGGCGGAAGAATATTTTTCTGCCCGAGCGCTTTACGGCGCGAGCCAGAGCCACATCTTCGAGCAGGTTACCGGCAATGGCAGCGTGTCCGCCGACGGCATCGTAGGCTTCGCGGGTGATCAGGAGGTACTGGCCGTTGGCGGCCGCGGCGGGGGAGCGGGGATCGCTCACTTGCGATGGGCGAAAGCTGGCGGCGAGTTCGGCGAAGATCACGGGCATTACCGCTTTTTCGCAGAAGCCTTTTACGATCTGCTCGGGAGAGTACGAGAGCAAGGCCGCGCCGTGGCGCTTCGCTTCGTCGAGGCCGCGGGCGAGCGATCCGGGGAGATGGATGGTATCGGCATCGGTGAACAGGAGCCATTCGCCGAGCGCGGCTTTGGCCCCGGTGTTGACTGCGTTGTTCTTGCCGGTCCAGCCGGGTGGGAGCGGGGCGGCTTCAAGTACGCGCAGGCTGACTCCCGCGGGAATTGGCGTTTGCGGATTTGAAAATGAGGAGGCGACTTCGCGAGTGCGGTCGGTGGAGTGATCGTCGACTACGATGACTTCAAACGCTACGCTGCATTGGGATAGCAGGGACTGAAGACATGCGCCCAGGCAAATTTCTTCGTTGCGCGCCGGGACGATCACCGACACGGCGGGTGGCCCGGAGATTGGGACGGTCGCAGGCATACGTCGAATCTATTATTATAGCGAGGTGCAACGCATCCTTCGTTTTTCCGGCTCTATTGTCACTGTTTTAATCCTCCTCGCGCTGTCCGCCTGCTACAGCGGGACCCGGCCGCCGCGGATTGGAACGGCGGCTCCGGATTTCACGGTACACGACTCCGATCGGTCGGTTACGCTGAGCCAGCTTAAGGGCCAGGTGGTGGTGCTGAACTTCTGGGCGACGTGGTGCCCTCCGTGCATCGAGGAGATGCCTTCGCTGGTGGAGATGCAGCAGCGCATGAAGGCGAAGGGCGTGACGGTGCTGGCGGTGAGCGTCGACGTGGACCAAAGTAGCTACCAGCGGTTCCTGAAAGACCACAATGTGAACCTGCTTTCGGTGCGGGATGGGGATCAGAAAAGCAATCAACTGTATGGGACATTCAAGTTCCCGGAGACCTACATCATCGACCGCAATGGCGTGGTGCGGCGCAAGTTCATTGGGGCGGTGGATTGGACGGAGCCGGAGGTTATTGATTTTCTGAACAAGCTGTAGGGCAGGCTCGGGCTGAAGCCCGAATTCCTTATGGTAAGGGTACGCGGCGCTGAAGCGCCGCTCTTCCACGATGCTGAAAGGGCACTGGGGATTGCTTGCTTTGCAACGGCCGGAAGGTCAGAGTCAAACTCAGGATCAAGTCAAAGTCAAGATCAAATCAAAATCAAACCAAAGTCAAAGGCGTCGGACAGGAGTGTCCGACCCACACGATCACAACTTCACGTTGCGCAGGCGTAGGGCGTTGGCGATTACTGAGACGGAGCTGAAGCTCATGGCGGCGGCGGCGAAGATGGGGCTGAGCAACAAGCCAAAGAAGGGATAGAGAACTCCGGCGGCAATGGGCACGCCGATGGCGTTGTAGACGAAAGCGAAGAAAAGATTCTGGCGAATGTTGCGCATGGTGGCGCGGCTTAGGTTGCGGGCGCGCAGGATGCCGGCGAGGTCGCCTCTCACGAGCGTGACGCCTGCGCTCTCCATCGCGACGTCGGTGCCGGTGCCCATGGCGATGCCGACGCTGGCTTGCGCGAGCGCGGGGGCGTCGTTGATGCCATCGCCGGCCATGGCGACGACTCTTCCCTGCCCTTGCAGCTTGCGGATGATTTCTAATTTTCCTTCGGGCAGGACTTCGGCTTCGAATTCGTCGATGGCGAGCTTCCTGGCGACGGAGGCGGCGACCATACGGCTGTCCCCGGTGAGCATTACGAGGCGAAAGCCTAGAGCTTTCAGATCGCGGATCGCATCTGGGGCGGAAGTCTTTAGTTGATCCGCTACGACGAAGTTTCCCACATATTTGCCGTCGATAGCCACGCAGAGAATCGCGGCGTCGGGCGGGCTGTCTGGTGGCAGGTCCGGTTTATTCGATTCGGGAATCCCGAGCTTGATCATTAGAGCGGTACTGCCGACGGCTACTTTGCGTCCGTCGACGACGCCGGAAATTCCTTTTCCGGGGGTGGAATGGAACTCCTGGGGCGAGGAAAGAGGCATGCCGTATTTCGCGGCGGCGGCGAGAATTGCGGATGCGAGGGGATGTTCGCTGCCGCGCTCGAGACTGGCGGCTAGGCGAAAAAGCTCGGGATTGTCGCGTAGAGCCTGCGAGTAGCTTACGAGGCGCGGCTTGCCTTCGGTGAGCGTGCCGGTTTTGTCGACGACGAGCGTGTCGACTTTTTCGAGAATCTCCAGCGCTTCGGCGTTTTTGATGAGCACACCAGCGCGGGCGCCGCGGCCTACGCCGACCATGATGGCCATGGGTGTGGCGAGACCCAGCGCGCACGGGCAGGCGATGATGAGCACAGCGACCGCGTTGACCAGCGCGTGCCCGAGGCGCGGTTGGGGACCGAAGAGGAACCACGCGAAGAAGGTGATGACCGCGGCTGCGACCACGATGGGGACGAACCACTTGGCGACGCGGTCGGCGAGGCGCTGGATGGGAGCGCGGCTGCGCTGGGCCTGGCCGACGAGTTGCACGATGCGCGCCAGCAGGGTTTCGCTGCCGACACGCTCGGCGCGCATGACGAACGAACCGGTGCCGTTGATGGTTGCGCCGATGACTTTGCTGGCCGCCGATTTTTCGACCGGCATGGATTCGCCGGTGATCATGGATTCGTCAATCGCGCTGCGGCCTTCGAGCAGGACGCCATCGACTGGGATTTTTTCTCCGGGGTGTACGCGTAGACGGTCGCCGGGCTTTACCTGTTCGAGCGGGACATCTTTTTCGCTGCCGTCGGGTTTAAGCAGGCGAGCGGTGCGGGGGCTGAGATCGAGCAGGGCGCGAATGGCGGCGCTAGTGCGGCTGCGGGCGCGCAATTCCATGACTTGGCCGAGCAAGACTAGAGTGGTAATTGCGGCGGCCGCTTCAAAGTAAACGGCCGGGTAGCCTGACATGACGCGTAGCGATTCAGGAAAGCTCCGCGGCGCGAGCGTGGCGATCAGGCTGTATCCGTAGGCTACGCCGGTGCCCATGCCGATCAGGGTGAACATGTTGGGGCTGCGATTGGCGAGCGATGTCCAGAAGCGCCGGAAGAAGGGCCATCCGCCCCAGATGACCACGGGCGTGGCTAGGACGAGTTCGAGCCAAGGCAGCGCCGCGCCCGGCAGAATGCGGTGAAGCGGCATCTCCCAAAGCATTCCAGCCATGGCGATCGCCATGAGTGGCACCGTGAGCGCGAGGCTGGTCCAGAAGCGCCGGCTCATGTCGCGGAGTTCGGGATTTTCTTCCGCAGTGGCGGTGACTGTGCGCGGCTCGAGAGCCATGCCGCAGATGGGGCAGGAACCCGGCGCTGGACGCACGATTTCGGGGTGCATGGGGCAGGTGTATTCGGTGCGCGTGGACGCGATGGGGACTTCCGGTTCAAGCGCCATGCCGCAGGATGGGCAAGCGCCCGGCTTGGGCTCACGGACTTCGGGGCACATGGGGCAGACGTAGGATGGGGTTGCGGTGGTTGCGGGAGCAGGTAGCCCAGTCTGAGGGGCGGGTTGCGAGGGCGAGGATTTGGCAGGGGTCGGGACGCCGAGCGTCACCAAAGCGGGCTGGGCCACAGGTATGGCGGTGTGCAGATATTTGGCCGGGTCGGCTTTGAACTTTTGCAGGCAGGGCGCGCAGCAAAAGTAGTAATTTTTTCCGCCATGGGTGTGGATATGTTTGGCGACCGTAGGATCCACATTCATTCCGCAGACGGGATCGCGTTCGAGCGTGGGGGTTAGGTTCGTTGGTTTCGAAGACATGCGGTCTGGGCCAAGTCAGCGGATGCAGAATACGCTACTACATGGTTCGATGGACAATGCTCTATATTAGATTCAGCCCGGCAGACGGGCGGGCAGCGGCATTCATCGGCAACAGAGGAACATCATGACTTATCTGGATGTGGTTTTTCGTTATGGGGCGGCGCCCGGCGAGAACGAATTGCGGGCGATCGATGGCATGCGTGAGGTTTACGGAGTACGGCGGGTGCAGTTCGACGAGCGGGAGCGCACGGTGCGGGTGGAGTTTGACGCTTCGCGCTTAAAGGCGGATGCGGTGGCTGGGCTGCTGCGGCAGGCGGGAGTGGATGTGAGGGATCGGCTGGCGCTGGCCTAGGGCCGACAAGAAGATTAGGTTAGGGGAGGGCTGCCTTGCGCGAACTAAATGCAAGGGGCGCCCAAGAGAACCTCTGGCCGAAGTCATTCTTGGAACGCCCCGTTGCGCGCCACTTCGTCTGCACTTTACTAGAGCACCTATCGTGCCGTCTGTAACCCACTCAAAATGCTGGCTGCATCTTGTGGCTGCTTTGTAGGAATTGCTCTGCGCCGGGAAAGATTTACGTCGGGCGCGAGAAGCGAAGCCATGGATGGGCCGAATTAGTTGAGGAAAGGGCCAAACGTGGCGGGCTGCGGCGGATTTCGGGGTGAACCAGATGCGTCAGGGGACGAGCGACCGTGAACTCGACGAATGTTCCCAGCCGGCAAAGACTTCCGTTATAATTCTTGAGCGAGTTAACCTGCCGAAGCAAATTTGCGCCCTTAGCTCAGCTGGATAGAGCGTCTGGCTACGAACCAGAAGGTCGGGAGTTCGAATCTCTCAGGGCGCACCATCTTTGCTGGCACTTGCAGATAGGCCACCACCCTTCACGGGCCCACCTTGCGCGGATGGCTGGGCGAAGGTCGAGCGGGTGATCTGATAGGCGAAACTGTTCCGGCCATTTGCATCGGTTCTCGATCCGGCGCGGACTCCGCCTAGCTTTTCGATGGCCTTTTGCGAGCGCAGGTTCTGGGGCCCGATGAGGAAGACAACTGTGTCGACGAACCGGAAGGCGTGTTGCAACATCAGCCGTTTCATCTCTCCGTTGTAAACGCCGCCCCAGTGAGAGCGGGCCAGGAACGTCCAACCGATTTCTTTCTCGGCTTTCTTGTCTCCGGGCTTGTCTCCGTGGAAGCGGGACGAGCCGATGACCTGACCATCTTTGGCATCAATGGCGAGCAACGCTCCACCGGAATCGAGGGCCTCGCGGAAAAACAGGTTGAAGACCTCCTCCTTATATCGGTCGGGAGACGGATGCTGTTCCCAAATGAGGGGATCGGAAGCTACCGCATAGAGGCTGGGAAAATCTTCGCTGCGAAGCGGCCTCAGGCTGACAAACTCGCCTTGCAAGACCGGCTGGAGATCAAAGGACAAGGGAGACTCCCGGATGGGGATTCAGCCGGAGCATGGGTTGCAATATTACGTAAGTTCGCGGAATCCTGCCGCAAGGAACTGGAACGAAACCTACGGCGTGACCCGGAATTTCACGTTGCTTTTCAGCGTGCCCGACTTGATGGTGACTGAGACCGTGCCGCTGGTTGCGCCGGCGGGGACGGTGGCGGTGAGGAAAGAGTTTGATCCTTTCGTAAACGCTGCCGTTGTTCCGTTAAAGCTAACGGCGGTCACGGTGGAGAGATTGCCTCCAAGAATGGTGATGGTGGCTCCCGCCTTGCCGGTAGCCGGGAGCAGCTTTACGAACGCGTGGAGGCCGTTGCTGAAGCTGAAGACGGTGCCGAGTTCGCCGGTGCCGCCGCCACTGGTGACGCCGTAGAACGCGCCGCTGGTGTATTGGAGCAAGCCTCCGAAGGGCGAGCCTCCATCGCCTTGATAACCGGTGAAGTTGTAGAGTGTGCTGAGAGTGCCGCCGGGGGTAAGTTCGAAGATGGTGCCGTCTTCGCTGGGGCTGCCGGTTCCCCCGCTGGTGGTTGTGCCGTAGAAGTTTCCATCGGTGGCCTGAACGAGTCCGTCATTCGGTTCGTATCCGTCGGTGACGTCGAAGCTATGAAGGACGGTCAACGCACCTGCGGCAGTGATCTGGAAGACTTCACCGTCGCCGTTGGCGCCGCCTCGCAGAGTGGTGCCGTAGAAGTCTCCGTTGGCCGCCTGAATGAGTTGGCCCTCGGGTTCCCAGCCGTCGGTGTTATCAAAGCTTTGCAAGGTCGTCAGGGCGCCGGCCGAGGTCATCTGGAAGACGAGGCCGAGATCGCTGGCGCCGCCGGTGGCGGTGGTGCCGTAGAAGTCTCCGTTCGTGCCCTGGACCATGCCGCCGATCGGCTCGTAGCCGTTTGTGTCGTCGAAGCTAACCAGGCTGGTAAACGTGCCGGTGGAGCTGATCTTGAAGGCGGTGCCGTAAATGCCGGGCACGCCGTATTCGGTCGTGCCGTAAAAATTCTTGTCGGTGCCCTGCACCAGCGCGGAGGCGGGGAATGCGCCGTCGGTTTCGTCGAAGCTGTGGAGCGAGGTGAACGTGCCCGCGGGAGTGATTTTGTAAACGATGCCGAAATCGCCCGTGCCGCCCTGGCTGGCGGTGCCGTAGAAATTTCCATCGACTCCGAGCACGAGGCCGGACTCGGGAATCGAGCCGTCGGTGCCCACGCCGGTGAAGGTGTGGAGCGTGGTGATCGCGCCGGCGGGCGTCATTTTAAAGATAATGCCTTGGTTGCTGGAGCCGCCGTAAGTGGTGGTGCCATAAATATTTCCGTCTTTGCCCTGGACCAGGTTTTCGGTGAAGGGATCCTGGCCGTTGGTGCCGTCGAAGTTGACCAAGATGGTGGCGGTCGAGGGCGGGACGATGGCCGGCGCTGCGGTCTGGGCGGAGGCGACGGTTGCGCCCACGCATAGACCAATAATCATCGAAAGAACCACTGGCAGATGGCTGGCCGGCAAGGCTTTATGGAGTTTCATGTCCCGATATTCTCCTTGAATCAGGTCGGACGGTTGCTTTCCGTTCTGTGCAGTTCGAGCCTTTGCAATTCGAATCATTGCAATTCGAAGTCCTTTAACAATGAATAGTGATGGAAGAACTGCCAGCGTTACAAGAGCAAATCGATTGGCTGGGCAATCCTACACCTCGGCTAGTGGCGCAATGTGCAGTTTTTTTCGAATTCTGTGCTGAATTTTGCGGGCTTGCATCGCGAACGCTGACCGGCATTCGGTCAGTGCTGGTTGAAGAGCTCGGTGCGGTCGATGCGTTCGCCCTTGAAAACGACTAATGAGATTCGCTCGGTAGCGGTGATGTCCTCAAGAGGATTTCCGTCGACGACGAGGAGATCGGCATCGTTGCCGGGACGGATGGAGCCGGTGTGGTCGTCGACGCGAAGCAGACGAGCCGCGTTCCAGGTTGCGGCCTGCAAGGCTACAGCGGGCGGGATGCCGGCCTGCACCCAGAGTTGAACTTCATGCTGCACGGTCGGACCGTGGATTACGAGATAGTTCCCGGCGTCGCTGCCGGTGACGAGTAATACGCCGTGCTCGTGGGCGCGCTTGAGGTTGTCGATGGCGATCGACATATTGATGGGATACTGCGCGAGACCTTTGCGCATGGGCTCGGTCTCGGCGGAGCCCAGGGCTTCTTCGGTGCCGCGCAAGAGGTCCGGTGGGCCGACTTGTTGCACCAGGGAGCGCTTGAGCAGATCGGTCTTGCCGGCAGCGAAGTCCTGGAACGCCTCGCCGACGCTCAGAGTTGGATCGTAGAAAGTTCCCTGCTTGGCCATCTGGTCGAAGAGCGCGTCGGGAATTTTTTCGCGAAAAGATCCGTGCTCGATCGAATTCGCTTGTTCTTGCACTGCGTCCGTGACGTCGCGGACGTCTCCGGTGTGAACGGCGAGGGGCAACGAATCGGCATGAGCTTCCTGAGCGACGGCGTCAAACAAAGCGGTATCGAGCCGGTTGAAGACCTGGCCTCCGGCGCCGGCTTCGAGAATGGCTTTGACGCAATCCACGCCGCGCTTTTTTAGTTCATCGACCTGAAGGCGGGCTTCGGCAGCGGTCGCGGGAAGACGCAGATTTTGTTTTTCGAGATTCGCGCGAACCGATGGCGGCAGATTCTTGAAGTATTCGGTACCGTGGCCGCCGGGCGTCGTGAACATCGGGCCGCAGGTGGATAACTCCGAGCCGAGATATTCGCCGCTGGCCACGGTTGAGCGAATCTTGAGAATTCCGTCCAGGTCGTCGCCGACGCTTCGCACAGTAGTTACGCCGCTGTAGAGATAGGCGGCGAGATGGCGCAGCATACTTTTCTGCGGGTCTTCGTTATTGTCATTCGAGTCCGTGTAGAATCCGCCCGGCGCTTGCAGGTGAACGTGAACATCGATGAGGCCGGGAAGGATGGTCTTGCCGGCGGCTTCCACGGTTTCGGCTTTCAGAGTCTTGGGGTCGGGGCCGTCGCCTTCGAAGATCTCGGCGATCTTGCCGCCGCGCACTAACACCGAGCCGTTCTCGATCACCTTGCCGTCGCCAATGAAAATGCGCGCGCCGCGAATCAGAAACGTGTCACTGCGGGCGAGTTGCCGGTTCAAGATTTTTGTTTTGACGATGCCGGTGCGGGCATGCACTTGCCACAACCCCAGCACCAGGAATGGGGTGAGCACGGCCGCGAGCCACAGCTTGGCCGAGGCTCGAATCTTCTCTTCTTTTTCCCAGCGGAACAGCTTGAAGCCGATAAAGAGTCCAACCAGGCCGGTTACCAACAGAGCGAGGGTGGGCTGAAGATTGGCGGCGATGCCTTCGTGCCGCAGCAGCATGCCCTGGATGCCGGTGACCATGTAGGTGGCGGGAACAAACTGCGTGATGACCAGCAGCCACGGCGGAAACATGGCGAGTGGGAAGGTCGCGCCGCTCAGAAACAGCATGGGAAGGTAAATCAACTGGACGACGAGCTGGCTTTCCTGCATCGAGTTGACGACGGAAGCGATGATCAGGCCGATGGCACGAAAGCCGACGATAGCGATGCTAATGAAGACCAGGATGGAAACCATCGACTGCGGCCAGGGCATGCCATATAAAAAATGGGCCAGCGTGAAGATGAGAATCACGTTGGGCATATAGAGAATCCAGCCGGTGACGACGGAAGCGATGAGCAGAGGAGCCGGCGAGATCGGCGTGACTTTGTAGCGGCGCAGGATGTTGGCTTCGCGTTCCTGCACGGCGCGGATCCCGGCGCCGAAAAGTCCGTTGCCGAGGATGCCGATGATGAGGACCATGGCAATCACCATGGTCATGGCGGCGCCGCGTTCGGCGTGCATCGCCTGCCCGAAGATGAAGAAGAAAACCAGCGGAAACAGGTAGTTGAAGAAAATTACAGACCGGTTGCGTAGAGCCAGCTTGAGATCGAGCGCGATGAGTGCTTTGTAGGGTTTCATTTCTCAGCGGTCATCTTGATGCAATCATCTATGCAATCATTCGCGAAGGCTCTTTCCGGTGAGTTCGATAAAAACGTCTTCTAGGCTTGGCTGCTTGAGGCTGACGTCGGTTAGTTCCAGTCCGTGCTGGTCGATCCATTTCACAAGGTCGACGAGCGTGGCCGCGGGATGGCGCGAGTGCACGGTCAGGGTGCGGCCGCTGGGATCGAGCGCGCTCTGCGTGGCCTCCGCCCAAGCGGGACGGCTCTCGGGAAAAGGGGTTGCGCAAGTCACGACAATGCTTGATGCGTTGCGGCTCTGCTGCTGCAGACGGGCGGGTGTGTCGAGCGCGATGATGCGGCCTTCGTCGACGATGGCGACCCGGTCGCACAGACGCTCGGCTTCTTCGATGTAGTGCGTGGTCATCAGAATGGTGCGGTGTTCGCGCTTCAACTCCTCGAGCAGGTTGTGAATCTCGACCCGCACCTGGGGATCGAGGCCGGTGGTGGGCTCGTCGAGAAAGATGAGTTGCGGATCGTTGACCAGGGCCAGGGCCAGAGCCAGCCGCTGTTTCTGACCGCCGGAAAGCGTGTTGTAGAAGGCGTCCCGTTTTTCTTCCAGCTGCAGGCGTTGCAGCAGTTTATTCAAGTCCACGTTGCGGGTGTAGAAAGACGCGAACACCTGCATGGCTTCGCGGACGCGAATTCTCTCCGGCAGATTGGTGGCTTGCAGGCAAACCCCGATGCGATCCTTGAGTTGCTGGCGCTGCCGGTCTGGGTCGAAGCCGAGGACGGCAACTTGACCTCCGGTGCGCGGACGCAGGCCTTCGAGAATCTCGACCGTGGTTGTCTTGCCGGCGCCATTGGGACCGAGCAGGCCGAAAACCTCGCCTGGCTGGATCTCGAAGTCAATTCCCTTCACGGCATGGACCTCGCCGTAGGACTTTTTGAGACCTTGCACGGAGATCGCTGGGGCAGAGGAATTCATCGAAGAAGGAAAGATGAGGCTACCGAAGAACTCGGCGGGAGTCAAAGAGGCGTTCGGCCGACGAGAAAGGGTGCGGTTCGGGAAGGTTGACCGGCACAAGGGAGAGGCAAGTAACTTCCGTGTACCCGAGCGGCTGCGGGACGGCTCCATTTCGGCTTGTTTTCTGCTAGTCTGGGCGTGCCCTGTTGTTTCTGTCGTTCTGCCGGAGTGTGCCTCCGGTAAATCGGGCTGCTCGTACATGCCGATGCCCAAGGTTATCGAACAGGAAGTGTCTGTACTGACCTCGTCGAAAGACGGCTTGGTTTATCTGACGCCCAACGATTGGGCGCTCATTGTCGACAAGGCTTGCCGGGTCGCTTTTCGGAAGGGCCAAGTTCTGGTCCATCGGGGCAAGAGAACCAACGGCGTCTATCTGCTGGTGAAAGGAACGGCTCGGGTACAAATCGCTGCCCAGGCCGGCTCACCGGAGATCGGGCCGGGTGAGATTTGCGGCGAAATGTCATTTCTGGAGGACGCTCCGGCCAGCGCCAATGTGGTTGCCGATAATGACGTGGAAGCCTATCACTTGGATCGGCCCACCCTGGAGAGCCTGTTCGAGCTTTTTCCTCACCTCGCCTCGCGTTTTTACAGGTCGCTGGCCATGAATTTATCCCGCCGACTCAGAGACTTGATCGAGCAGCCGTGATGGCCATCGGGCGAAGCGCCTGATTTCGATTGCGACCGCCTCCGCGAACCATCCACTCCCGAAAATCGAGGTAGCGGATTCATGGTAGACCGCCTTTCTAGGCAGCCCCGCTACCCCAAAAATTAAGGGCGTCCTAGGACCCTTTCGAATCTCGGAACGCCCGAACAGCCCTCCCCCAGAACTGCTCAACAGCGATCCTACAGTCCTACTTGCATCAAACACCAAAGTGAATTACACTTCGGTGCCGTAGGATGACACGAGCTGGCTTAATGATTCTGCAGCGTCCCAGAGGGTCGGTTTGTATGGGCGGGAGTGAGAAAACACCGGCCAGTCCGATGCAGCAGCCGCAAAGGGACAGCATTAGTGTGCAGTGGTTTGCAGCTTCATTTTGGTAAGTTTGCATCAACTTTCTATTAACATGCCTGTAATCAGTAACTTAGTAATTGTTCACGTTTGGCATCATGGGTGCATAAGACATAAGGACGGCGCAGGCGTATTTGGTGCCCTCGACGAACGATAACAAAACAGGCTTTAGCTCAGGTTCAGGAGGAAGACAGTCATGAAGCGCGTAATTTTGATGGCTCTACTTGCTATGGCTCTGCCTTTGGCTGCATTTGCCGACAATTCAACGGATTTCACAAACAGCGGTGGCACTCTGGCTGGGAGTTCCGCGGGTTTGAGCTTGTCGGGTTCTGAACTCATCGCTGTCGATGGGCTCGGCGGAGGCGGTCTTATCACTGGCGGCCTCGGGAGCGTGAGCTTTTCTACTGGGGCGCTAGCCACAGGCAGCCTGCAGATGGGCGGGACCTTCGATGGTGGCGGGAGCTTCCTCATCACCGGCAACGGCACGAACGGAGTTCCGACCGGAACGATCTTCACCGGCTCTTTTACCGGTCCGGTTACCTGGACTCTGGTTACGCTCGCCAACGGCACGCACAATTACACCCTGACGGGATCGATCACCGGCCAGTGGTATGGCACCGGGCCGTCGGTGTTTGGCGCAACCGTGCAGTTGACCATCAACACGGGCAAGGGCTTCTTTAACGGAAGCACGACGATCTCCAGCGGCGACACCAATATCGGCGGCACTGTTCCCGAACCTGGCACGCTGGGATTGCTCGGAACCGGGCTGGTTGGCCTGGCCGGAGCTCTGCACCGCAAGCTGAAAGCATAATTCACTTAATCCCGTCTCCTGAAAGCCCCGCCTTGTGCGGGGCTTTTGCTTTGCTGGTTCAAGCGCTGCCAATTTGCACAATTAGTGTGCACCGCTTTGCAACTTCCGATTCGTCATCTCCCCTGCTGTTGGTTTAACCACCAGTTAAATAGGCAACTTACATTTTCCATGGTTTGGCATGCCAGATGCTCTGAGCGCTGCAGCGCAGGTGTTTGGCCCCGCCAGAGGAACCCTCAAAGCACTTCAAATCTCTCCGAACCTTGGGTTTCTCAACATACGTTCAGGAGGTTGCCATGAAGCGATTCGTTTTGCTGGCTTTACTGGCTCTGGCTTTACCGCTCTCAGCTTTTGCCAACACATGGGATTTCACTAACATTAACGGCGCCCTTGCGGGAAATGCTTTGGGCATGAGCCTTGTCGGCTCTAATGTCATCAATATCGACGGCCCCGGTCTGTTTGCTTGTCCTTGTACTGAGAGCTTTACAACAGGCCCGGGCCTGCCCCCCTTCCCCATAAATCTGAATTTGCCTACCGTGTTCGCGGCCGGCATACTACCCTTCACGATCGTCGGCGGCAACTTTATTTTTGACGGCGTGTTCACCAGCCCAGTTATCTGGACTCCGGAGGGAGGGGACATTTACCAGCTCTCAGGTTATGTCTCCGGCACGTTGGCACTCCCAGGGGGGATACAGAAAGTAAACGGCTTCACTTCACAACTTTACTTCGGGACGGTTGGGCCGAACGGCTACACGTTTTCTGGCACACTCGGTAGCGGCGATACCATTCTCTCCACTCCCGAGCCCGGCACTCTTGGCTTGCTCGGGACCGGGCTGGTTGGATTGGCTGGAATTGTTCGCAAAAAGCTGAAAACCTGAGTTCGCTCTACCGCCTCTCGAGAGCCCCGCTGTGCGCGGGGCTTTTTTGTTTCTCGGTTCGGCACGCCCTCAAATTCAAGTCATTCCCCGCGGGTCCGGCAATTACCGCAGTAACCAGTCGGCGGGGATTACCGTTGACGCCCCCCACCCTGCGTCCATACATTCGCCACAGGGGGTCGTATGAAAGATATTCATGAGGTGTTACGACAGAAACAGACCAAGTACGCCGCACTGGGCAAGCAGATCGAGATGCTGCAGCAGGCGGCGGAGAAGCTGCGTGAAGTGGCTCCCTTGCTCGCCGAAAATGACGACGAAGACAACGCCGTTTTGATGGAAGACGACGCTTCGCCGGTCGCTGACGCCATGGCCGCGAAAGCGGGTGCGGGTAGTTCGGGTGCAACCGCATCCAAGGCAGCCCGGCCCACGGCGCCGCGTTGGCCGTAGTCTTGCCGCTTTCTGGGCGGGGAATTTAGTTATGACCCTACTGGCATTGCTGATTTCCACTGACGATTCCGCTTCCGAGATCCTGGGCCGGACTTTGCCGGCCGCCGGGATCGCGGTGGAGCGTTTCAGCGATCTCACTGCGGCGATCGATCGCCTTCAGCAGCAAAGGTTCGACGCGCTTATTCTCGATTACGAAGACGCGAAGGCCGCTGGCGAAGTCTTCGACGAGGCGCGAAGGTTGAACTCTGGGAGCGCACCCGTCACCGTGGCCTTGGTGGCGGAGCAGGCCAGAGTACGGGATATTCTGACCGGCGGGGTGCATTTCGTACTGTACAAGCCTCTTTCCGAAGAAAAAGCCAAAGCCGGCCTGCGCGCGGTGACCGCCTTGTTGAACCGCGAGCGTCGCCGCGCTTACCGCGTCCCCGTGCAGGCTCCAGTGGAACTCACCCTGCCAGATAGTCGCAAAGCCGAGGGAATTCTGCTTGACCTCAGCGAGACGGGCATGGACGTTCTGACCGCCGAATCTCAGACCCCGGGATCGCTGCTGAATTTCCGTTTCCATTTGCCCGACGGAAGTCTTGAAATCCAGGCGCACGGCCAGGTGGCATGGGCGAACCCCAACGGGCAAACGGGAGTGCACTTTCTGGACTTGGACGACTCCGTCAAGGGTCATCTCCAAGTGTGGTTGCTCGCGGCCGCCTCGGTTCAACGTGCTGGCGAGGAGGAAATCGTTCCTCACTGCAAGCTTACCGATCTGAGTTTGGGCGGATGCTACGTGGAAACCGATTCGCCATTTCCCGAACACGCCTTGGTCGACCTATGCCTGAAAACTGAAGAGATAGCAGTCCACACGGAAGGCATGGTGCGGGTTACGCACCCGGGTCGTGGCATGGGAGTGGAATTCCCTTCCCGCACGCCGGAGCAGCGCGCCCAGGTAGGCAATCTGATCAGCCTTCTGCGTAGTTTTCCCGCGTCCACGCCGGAACTGAGTGTTTCTCCGCGATCCCTGACTGCGGACCTGAGCCAATTTGAATCCGCTCCAGAGGCTGCGAGCGCCACCGCGGAAGAGGGAGACCTGGAAGATCCTCTGCTCGACCTGCTGCGGCAGGCCGCTACAATGCAGCAGGACGCATTCCTCGAAGAACTTCGCCGCCAGCGATCCGGCGAGAGCGTCGCAACGTAGTTTGCATACCTGACAGCCCGTCTTCCATTCCGAAATTCTCCTGCATTTCTGGCCGCCACGCTCTTGCGAACTTCGCTCGACGGAAAAGCCTCTCGCGGCAGGTGTGTGAGGGCTTTTGGAACTGGGAGAAGACGGGAAAACACAGGCAGCGAAAAAAGCGGAGGGTGCGAGAGGCCTTGCGGTGGGCTGTTTCCGGAGGGTGAAGAACCCGCTGCCCCGTCTCTGTGGAAAGGATTCTTCAGCTCTCCGTGGTCTGTTCCACCCCAATGCGAGTAACGTTAGTCGATCCCTGTTGCGCCGTGGTTTCACGAATATGAAATCTAGATGAATTGAGTTGGCGCTAAAGCGGGCAGGTTTCGAGTATGCGCGGCATTCTTGTGGAAATGCGTGATTCTGGCCACCACCCCGTGCGCCGTTTTCTTCCTTGTGCGAATATGTACCCCAACCTCCAGGCGGCGTTTCCATTCGGAGGCTGGTGGAAGCAAAACTGGCGGCAACTACAAAATCCGGTCGGGCTCGGGTCACACGGTTGCCCGCAGGTACCCACAATGCGCCGCGCAACAGCCTGGCCTGGGTTCCGTTCCTCTCGATCGCAGCAGCGGTATTTGGGTTTGAAATTCCTTTCTTCTTTCTCGGCTCACCCTCCGGCCATGATTTCGAATTCCATTTGTACGCGTGGCTCGACGTTCTCGGTCAGTGGAAGCAAGGCATCGTGTATCCGCGATGGGCATCGCTGGCGCAATTCGCTTATGGTGAACCGCGTTTCATCTTCTATCCTCCGGCGTCATGGACTCTGGGAGCGGCGTTAAGCACGATCTTTCCCTGGACCTTGGTCTCCAGTATTTACATTTGGCTCGCTCTCGTGGCAGCGGGGACAGCGATGTTTTTTCTGGCAAGGCAGTGGCTTGACCGGCGTGACGCAACTTTCGCTGCGGTGTTTTATGCCGTCAATCCTTATCACCTGATGATCGTCTACTGGCGGAGCGCGTTCGCCGAACTGTTGGCCAGTTCTTTATTGCCGCTGTTGTTGTTGCTGGTTCTGCGGACGGACGAAAAAGGCCGCCGCGTGACGGTTCCTCTGGCGCTGGTGCTGGCTTCCGCCTGGCTGGTGAACGCGCCGGCGGCGGTGATGATTCACTATTCTCTGGCCTCGCTGATCGTGGTGATCGCGTGGCAGCGGCGCTCGCTACGCGTTCTGCTGACCGGAGCCATTGCGGTTCTTCTGGGCGCCGCACTAGCCGCATTCTATTTGCTGCCGGCAATCTACGAACAGAAATGGGTCACGATTGCCGAGGCTGTAGGCACAGGCTTGCGGCCGGTGGACAACTTCCTCTTCGCCTACAGCACCGACCCGGATCATGTTGCCTTCAACCGCGTGGCGTCGTCTGTGGCGACGGGGGAGATCATCCTGACGATTGCGGCAGTGTGGGCCGCACGCCGTTGGCGCAGCCGCAATCGCGAGCTTTGGTATTCGCTTGCGGTCTGGGCAGCGGCATGCGCGCTGCTTATGCTGCCCATCACCGGTTTCCTCTGGAACATCCTGCCGAAGCTGCGCTTCATTCAGTTCCCGTGGCGATGGCTGCTGTGTCTGGGCGTTCCCTTCGCTTTGCTCACTGTGATGGGATTCCGGAGATGGACGGCGCGCGTGGCAATCTACTTGGCTATGCTGTGTGTGCTGGGTCTTGTGTGGCAACACTTCCAGGTGCCCTGGTGGGATAAGGCCGCCGATCTGCGCGAGATGCAGGACAACGTGGCCACCGGCGCGGGATACGAGGGCACTGACGAATACACGCCCGTAGGAGCTGATGCGTACAACATCGACAAAACCGCCCGACGCGTGACCGTCGATGGACCCGCGCACGCGGCCATAAGAGTTTCTAAGTGGAATCCGGAATTCAAGCTGTTCACAGCGGAGATGTCGGCACCGGACAATCTCGCTCTACGCCTGTTCAACTATCCGGCGTGGCGCGTGGAAGTGAACGGACATGTCGTACAGGCCGGGACGCGGGACGGCACGGGACAGATGCTGGTCCCGGTAGAAGCGGGGGCGAATCGCGTGCAGATCACTTTTGTACGCACCTGGGATCGCACCGCCGGCGGATGGATCTCGATAGTTGCGATTGCTCTTGTTTTGGTGTCGCGGAAACGATTGTAGCGCCGGCATCTTGCCGGCACAGCCGCCGGGACGGCGGCGCTACGTTTTGAGAATCCCCATGCGAAGAATCCTGATTGCAACTTCCAATCCCGGCAAGCTGCGCGACTTCGCCGGCGCCGCGCTGCGGCACGGAGTGGAAATCGCCGGCATTCCTGACTTCTCTTCCCTGCCCAGTGTTGTCGAGGACGGCTTCACGTTCGAGGCCAATGCGTGGAAGAAAGCCGAGGCATACAGCCGGTACGTTCCCGGAGAGATTGTCGTGGCTGACGACTCCGGCCTGGAGATCGACGCTCTGAACGGCGCTCCGGGCGTGCACTCCGCCCGCTACGCCGCGCCTGATCTGCTGAATAAGGAGCCGCACGAGGCCGACGCGAATACGGATGACGAGGCCAACAACGCACGTGTTCTACGAGAACTGAAGGACATTCCGACCGCCCAACGGACCGGACGATTCGTTTGTGTGCTGGCTGCAGCCCGCGATGGCAAGACGCTGGCTACGTTTCGCGGCACGGCGGAAGGAATGGTTCTTAACGCTCCGCACGGGACCAATGGATTCGGCTATGACCCACTGTTTTATTTTCCGGAGATCGGAAAAACATTCGCGGAGCTAACCGCAGAAGAGAAGTCCAAGTACAGCCACCGTGGTGCGGCGTTTCGGCGTTTTCTCGAGTGGTGCGAGGGGCTTACTGGCAACTGATCGCGGGCAAGCGGCAACGGTTTTCTTGACTTCGCTTCTCTCCCCGCCGGATAATGAAAAGTTCTTTTGCCATTTCTGATCGACCAAGAACTCATAAGGAGCGATACGTGGCGTCAGTAGCCAGTTCTGCTGCTCCCGCAGTAACGAAAAGCACCGTGCATGGGGTCGCGCCCTTGCGCGCCGGGCAAGGCGTGTCATTTCTCTTGCGCCGCCTGCATTCGCTTTCGGGCATCGTGCCCGTGGGCGCGTTTTTGTTCGAACACATTCTGATTTCCAACTCCACGGCGATCAGCGGTCCTGCGGCTTACGCGAAACAGGTAGCCTTTCTCGGCGGACTTCCGCTGGTGTTTTTTCTTGAACTGTTTGGAATCTGGCTGCCCATCTTGTTTCATGCGCTCTACGGCTTCTACATCTGGTACCGCGGCGAGGGGAACGCGACGGAATATCCCTGGACCGGCAATTGGATGTATACGGCGCAGCGCTGGACCGGCGGCGTCGCGTTCGTCTACATCCTTTGGCATACGTACACGATGCGCTTTACCGGGGTCGACCTGCACGCGTATCCCGAGATGTCGTTCGGCAAGGTTCAGGCCGAGGTATTTCAGATTCCGTTCTTTTTGTTTTATGTGGTGGGGCTGATCGCGGCTTCGTGGCACTTCGCGTATGGCATCTGGCTGTTCTCGGCAAAGTGGGGCATCGTTTCCGGAGAGAAGGCGCAGAAGCGGTTTCTGGGGGTGTGTCTGGCGCTCTTTGTTATTTTGACCGGTGCGGGACTCGCCAGCCTCACGTCCTTCCGGTCGCGCCCACAGCAGCCCACTGAGCCCGGCGCTTCGGTCATGGACTCGAGCCATGCAACTGCAACTTACGGAAAGCCGGTGGAGTGAAGATGGCAGCCCCGAAAATTATCGTGATAGGCGGCGGTTTGGCGGGACTTTCCGCCGTGATCAAGATTGCCGAGATGGGCGCGAACGTCGATCTGTTCTCCATTGTGCCGGTGAAGCGTTCGCACTCGGTGTGCGCGCAGGGCGGCATCAACGCGGCCAAAAACCTGAAGGGCGAAGGCGATTCCACGTGGATACATTTTGACGACACGGTTTACGGCGGAGACTTTCTGGCGAACCAGCCGCCGGTCAAAGACATGTGCGAGGCCGCGCCCGGCATCATCGATCTGCTCGATCGCATGGGCGTTCCCTTCAATCGAACGCCGGAGGGACTGCTCGATTTCCGCCGCTTCGGCGGCACTTTATACAACCGTACAGCATTCGCCGGGGCAACGACGGGCCAGCAACTTCTCTACGCGCTCGATGAGCAGGTGCGCCGGTATGAATCCGAAGGCAAGGTGAAGAAATACGAACACTGGGAGTTTCTCTCCGCCGTGCTCGATGGGAACCGCGTCTGCCGCGGCATCTGCGCCATGGATTTGCGCTCGATGGAAGTGCGCACTTTTCCTGCCGACGCCGTCATCATCGCGACCGGCGGCAATGGAGCAATCTTTGGCAAGTCGACCAACTCGGTGGTCTGTACGGGTTCGGCGCAGTCGGCGCTTTACCAGCAAGGCTGCTATTACGCGAACGGCGAATTCATTCAGGTGCATCCCACCTGCATTCCGGGCGAAGACAAGCTGCGCCTGATGTCGGAATCGGCGCGCGGTGAGGGCGGACGCGTGTGGGTGCCTAAAACTCCGGGCGACAAGCGCGATCCGAAATCCATTCCGCAGAGTGAGCGCTGGTACTTTCTGGAAGAGTGGTACCCGAAGTACGGCAACCTGGTTCCGCGCGACATTGCGACGCGAGCCATCTTCAAGGTTGTGTTCGAGCACAACCTCGGCATCGATGGCAAGCCGATGGTTTATCTCGACCTCACGCACATCGACCGCAAGATTCTCGACCGCAAGCTGGAAGGCATTCTCGAAATTTACGAGAAGTTTGTGGGCGACGATCCGCGCGACACGCCCATGAAGATTTTCCCCGGCATGCATTACACCATGGGCGGGCTGTGGGTGGACTTCAAGCAAGCCACGAATATTCCGGGCATCTACGCCGCCGGCGAGTGCGAGTATCAATATCACGGCGCGAATCGGCTGGGCGCGAACTCGCTGGTGTCATGCATTTATGGCGGAGGCATCGCCGGGCCGAATGCGGTGAAGTATGCGCGCGGATTGCAGGCGCTGCCTGACGGCAATGGTTGTTTTGAAGCGGAGCGTAAGAAACAGGAAGAGAATAATGCCGCGCTCATGAATAACGAAGGCACGGAGAATCCGTTCCGGCTGTGGCGCGAACTGGGTGAGCTGATGACCAAGGATTGCACCGTCATCCGCTACAACAAGAATCTGCAGCAGACGGATGCGAAGTTGGTCGAGATGCTCGAACGCTTCCGCAAAGTGAACCTGAGCGACCGCACGCAGTGGGCGAACACCAGCGTGGTCTTCACCCGCCAGCTTTACAACATGCTGCAGTTGTCACGCGTGATTGCTCAGGGCGCGCGCATGCGCGACGAATCGCGGGGCGCGCACTATAAGCCGGATTTCCCCGAGCGCGACGACAAGAACTTTTTGAAGACGACAAAAGCATATTTTGCGCCGGATGCTGACGAGCCGAAGTTTGAGTTCGAGCCGGTGGATACTTCACTGATTCCGCCGAGGGCGAGGAAGTATGACGCGGCGAAGTGACCGCGACCTGAGGACAAGGCGTATGGGATCCTCCGTCGCTTTCAAATGCACCTACAACAACGGAGGTGAGGGAGCGCTTGTCGGTTTTTCCGGTACATGCTCCGACAAGAATATGGAGCTCAACGTCCTCCAAGAACGTCGTGTGTGGTGTAGCGACAGAAAATGCGACTGTAAAAAATTTATCGATGGTCGAATGAAAGAGAGGCCGAGAAAACCTTGCCAGGAGAGTAAGCTGTTTCGGGAATGGAGGTTCGGTGCTGGCGGCTTTTGCACCGGCCCGAAAAAGGGGCAGCCCGTACCGCTTCGCCGGGCCGAAACGGGCAAGTTCGCCATTTTGACCACTCGCTTTCCAGGCGACCATGAGAAGGACCGACGGATCATCGGCTTGTTTCGGATCGATGTCGTCGAGGAGAACGCGGTGAGGTCAGAAAAAAAAGAGGGCATTCGGCTGACGATTGAAGAGGCAAGAAAGCTTCTGTTCTGGCGTTACTACAGGAACAACGCGGCAAGAGAGCCAGACTGGAGAACCGGGCTGTTTCGCTATCTCAAAGACGGTCAGGTGCATAACATCCTTGCCGACATCGCTAAGATCGTCAAGGACGCGAAGACCAGAAAACGAGTAAAAGCTCTCATCGGTCGTGCTTTTGGGAATCAGAGGACACCTCGTCGGGAGGGCTGTTTGCCAAGAAAGGTCGCCTCGGCATCCTGAACTGGGCGAGTGCTCAGAGCTGCGCAACGACCATTAAATTGAAGACTAAAAGCTAATGGCTAATAAATCCGTCCTCCTCAAAATCAAGCGCCAGAACACTCCCACTTCCAAGTCCTACTGGGAAGAGTTCGAACTCGCTCACCATCCCGGCATGAACGTGATCTCTTCGCTGATGGAGATCGCCGCCAACCCGGTCACCCGCGAGGGCAAGGCGACCACGCCTATCACCTACGACTCGAATTGCCTGGAGGAAGTCTGCGGCTCGTGCGCAATGCTCATTAACGGACGCGCCCGCATGGCCTGCTCCGCGCTGATTGACAATCTCGAGCAACCGGTTAAGCTTGAACCGTTTTCCAAGTTCCCCATCGTCCGCGATCTCGCTACCGACCGCAGCGTGATCTTCGAGAACCTTAAGGCCGTCAAAGCGTGGGTTCCCATCGACGGCACCTACGACCTTGGCCCTGGCCCGCGCATGACGGCGGAAGAGCAGGAGCAGGCCTATCCCATCTCCCGCTGTATCTCTTGCTGCTGTTGCATGGAAGCTTGCCCGCAGTTCAATGAAGGGACCGGCTTCGTGGGCGCGGCCACCATCGCGCAAGTGCGGCTGTTCAACACGCATCCCACGGGCAAAGCGCTCGAGCGCGAGCGGCTGGCGGCGCTCATGGGCGATGGCGGCATCCAGGAGTGCGGCTACGCGCAGAACTGCGTAGAGGTTTGCCCGAAAGATATTCCACTCACGAAGGCTATTTCCGAGGTCGGTGGCGCGGTGATGAAGCAGGCCATCGGCGATCTTTTCCGGCGCTGATTTACTCCGTGCCCCTGTGTGTCCTTTGTGGTTGAAAAAATCTTAAAAACAGGGGACACAGAGGAACACAGAGTCGAGGGCTCTTAGGTCGATCGAGAGCGCCAGAAGCCGTATCCCGCAAGGGTTTGCCTTTATCCTCTTTCTCGGTTGCCCTTTTTTGTCACTTCTGCCGCAACCTGCGCTCCATTCTGCATCGTCAAAACGCTAAGTAACTGCTTCAACAGTACATGAGTTCTGGGGAATCCCGCGCCGATTGTGGCGTTCGGCGTGCTCCCATCCATACCAAGATCGCGTCGCAAAACAAGGAAGTAACCAGTGGTAACCAAAGCCGGGACGCCCCAAAAAGACACGCTCGTAATCACCCGGCCCGCAATGAATGGTTGGACCACTTGACAGGATGGCTTACAATGTCCGAACGGTTGTGGGTTAACCGTTTGAAAGAATTACGGAACTCACTCTTGCGAAAAAGACTACAGCGCCAACTGACTCTGTTCCCCCTTCTGGTATGTTTGTGCGGCCCGCTATTTGCGGCGACCGCGCTGCATAAGCCCGTGCGCCGCTCGGTTCGCCATCACCGCCTGCATTGGACGCTGTGGAATCCGATGTTCCGTCCGTCGCACGAATCTCTTTTGCTACAGAACGCGGAAGTCGACCGGCTGGAATTGCCGCGTATTCAGGACGACGACGAACTGGAAGCGCTGAAGGCCAGCGGAGCGCTGCAGCCCATCGTGGCCGGTGAAACCCTGCGCTTCGATCCCCGCCTTGATCCTTCGCGCCGTTTTTGCCGGCCGTGGACGCGCGACTTTGTCCAGGATATCGCTCAGGCTTACTACAACCGCTTCCACCAGCAGATTCAGGTAAACTCTGCGGTTCGCACCGTGAAAGTTCAGAAAAAACTTCGACGCCACAATCGCAATGCCGCTCCGTCTGACGGCGACACAGCATCGTCACACCTCGCCGGTCTCACCGTCGACTTGCAACGCCGCGGTATGACCCAGGAGCAGATTCACTGGATGGAGCATTACCTCTTCTATATGAAGGCGCTCGGTCTGGTTGAACCCGAGGAAGAGCGCGGTCAGTGGGTGTTTCATATCATGGTTTCGGGACGCTATGCGGATTGGCGCGAAACTCAGGACATCGTTCCCATGGACCGTCCCGAGCCCGCCACCATTACCGCCGACAGCCGCGCCGAATAATTTTCACAGAGCATATTGCGCTTCGCCGTTGCCGAACGACCAGTTCTCCCAGGCAACTTCGACAAGACTCACCATGAGGTCTTGCGGACGCAGGCCGGGATTTTCCGACAGAAGCTCGGCCATTCGCTTAAACAGTTTGCGTTTCTGCGCCAGCTTCCGTCCGGTTGAGAGCGTGATCTGCACGATAACAATGGCGTCCGTTCGCTGCACCCCAAGGTAAGTTGGGTCATAGATCAGGCCGCCCGCCAGGTATTCCGTAACGATTTGGAATCGGTCCTGCGCGGGCGCATCCATAGCCTCCACCAACGCGCGATGTACTGCGTCAGCCACAGCCTTTTTGTATTCTTCGGTTTTGCCTTCGCGTAACGAAATTCGAACTAGCGGCATCCCTGCCTCCTCTAAAGTTGCGCAATGGTCTCCATCGAATGGATGAATCTGTTGCTCCGCGCGATTCATCGGCAGGCAGGTTGAATGCGCTCTCATCGATCGCGCTCATACATCTCGTGCTCTAATACAGCAATGATCGTGCTCATGGCTGGCTTTCCGGGAACCGGCAAGACTACGCTGGCTCGCGAACTGGCTGCGCGGACTTCTGGCCGAGTGGTTGGCAAGGACGAGATCCGTCACGCGTTGTTCGCGGCCGACGAAATCGAATACTCTTCCCGGCAGGACGACTTCTGCCTGCAGGTCATGCTGGAGACCGCGATCTATCTTCTGCAGCGGGATTCGAACCGCATTCTCCTGCTCGACGGGCGTCCGTTCTCCCGCCGCTATCAGATCGAAAACGTGGTGAATGCAGCGGATTCCCTGCACCAGAGCTGGCGCATCGTCGAGTGCGCGTGCTCCGAAAAAATCGCCAGACAGCGTCTGGAGGAGCAATCTGCTTTGGGCGCGCATCCCGCGGGAAATCGAAACTTCGAACTCTACCTGGAAGTGAAATTCCGGTTCGAAGCGATCACTTTGCCCAAGACCGTGATCGATACCGGGCAACCGCTCGAAATCTGCGTCGCGCAGGCGTTGGCAGCGCTGCGCTGAATTGTTTTTCTTTCACACGCTTCGCTTATGCAATCGCGGCCTATACAATGGTGGTCGCAGAAAGATCGAGATCGCCCGCCGCACAAACTCTATGACTCGTTTCCACAAATTCGTGCTCTCCTGCCTGATCCTTGCTACCGCGTCGGCAGCCGCCCAATCTACGAACCCGCCGGACACGGCCATCAGCCCGAAGGCTCGCGTCATTCACAACTCCGCCATCGTCATCGATACCCACGCCGATACACCCCAGCGCTTTCTCGACGAAGGCTTCGACATCGGCTCAACCGATCCCAATGACATTGGGCACATCAGCCTCGACAAGGCGCGCCGCGGAAATCTGGGGGCGGAATTTTTTTCCATCTGGGTTGAACCCGAGACTAACCAGGGCCACTTCGCGCGGCACACATTCGATCTGATCGACTCGGTTTATGAACAAGCGGCGCGGCACCCCGACCGCATGATGATGGCTTTTTCCGTCGCGGATATCGAGCGCGCGCACAAAGAGCACAAACTCGCCGCGCTGATGGGCATCGAGGGGGGGCACTCGATCGAGAACGACATGCACCTGCTGCGCGATTACTATCGACTGGGCGTGCGCTACATGACGCTCTCCTGGTCGAACACCAACGAATGGGCGGACTCGTCGGGAGATATAAACGATGCGAAGATTCAGCACCACAACGGGCTCACCGATTTCGGCAAGCAGGTTGTGCTGGAGATGAACCGTCTCGGCATGATGGTCGACATTTCTCACGTCGCCGACAAGACCTTTTGGGACGCGATCGCCACCACGAAAGCTCCGCTCATTGCCTCACACTCCTCAGCCCGCGCGCTGGTCGACGCGCCGCGCAACATGACCGACGAGATGCTGCAAGCCGTGGCCAAGAACGGCGGAGTGGTGCAAGTCAATTTTTATTCCGGCTTTGTGGACGAGAACTATCGTAAACAGAGCGAAGGCACAGGAAAACAAGCGGCGGAAGCGGTCCGCATCTATGAAGAAAAGCAGAAGGCGGAGGGTAAATCAGTTCCTTACACGGATGTCGATCGCATCGAACGCGAGTGGGCGGCCAAGATTCCCCGTCCGCCCTTGAAGTCTCTGATCGACCACATTGATCACATCGCGAAAGTTGCGGGAATCGACCATGTCGGCCTGGGCTCGGACTTCGACGGGGTTGCTGGAGCCACCCCCGCCGGCATCGATTCCGCCGCCGACCTGCCGAAGATTACGCAGGCGCTGCTCGATCGCGGCTACAGCGCCGAGGACATCAAGAAGATTCTTGGGGGTAATATTCTGCGCGTCTTCCGCCAGGTCGAAACCATTAGCCGCGAAATGCAGTCCGAGTCCCATTGATGCGGCTGTCTGGCTTCCCGGCCGCGCTTTCGGTGTCGTACAATGCAACGTTGCGCAGGCGGCGAACACTATATCCAGGTAAACACGATATCCACGTATACGGAGCAATGATGCGTAACTCCCTTTTGATTTTCGCTCTGGTTATTCTGGCTGGGCTCGGCGGTTGGGCGCAGTCTAGTTCTCCGGCGGCACCGACTGCAAAACCTCCGGTTCATCGTTCTGCTGCCACGGCGGCGGGCTCGCCAACCGCGGTCATCGAGACCACGGTCGGAAAGATGACGTGCACATTGTTTCCTGACAAGGCGCCGATCGGCGTCGCCAATTTCATTGGTCTCGCCACCGGCACCAGGGACTGGACGACGGTAAAACGAACGACCAAGCACGGAGTACCGCTCTATGACAACACTATTTTTCATCGCGTGATTCCCGATTTCATGATTCAGGGGGGCGACCCGGCCGGCGACGGAACCGGCGATCCCGGATACAAGTTCAAGAATGAGGTCTCCTCCGATCTGCAGTTCGATAGACCCGGCCGTCTCGCCTACGCCAACTCGGGTCCGGATACCAATGGTTCGCAATTCTTCATCACCGAAGTGGCAACACCGCACCTCAACGGCGGCTACACCATCTTTGGCCAGTGCGACGAAGCGACCGTGACGCTGGTGAAGCAGATCGCGCGCATGGCTACCGATCCCATGAACAACCGCCCGTTCCGGCCGGTGAAGATTACCCACATCACGATTACTCACGCGTCCACTGCGGCAGCCAAACCGGCGACGAAGGTCAAGAAGCCGGCGCCAGCTCCGGCGAATACATCGTCCACGCCGAATTAAGATCCTGAAAAACATTTTCTTGCCAACGACCAACGGCTATCGACCAACGACTATTCTGAAAGGAACTCATGACTCGTCAACCTGGACTTTACGCAACATTTGAAACCAGCGAAGGCAACATCGTCTGCCTCCTCTTTGAAAAAGAAGCGCCCAAAACCGTAGCCAACTTTGTGGAGCTCGCCGAAGGCAAGCGCGAGTGGACTCATCCCTCAACGCGCAAGAAATCCAAAGACCGCCTTTATGATGGCACGATCTTTCATCGCGTGATCCCAGACTTCATGATCCAGGGTGGAGACCCGCAAGGCAACGGCATGGGAGGCCCCGGCTACCAATTCGAAGACGAAACCAAAGGCTCGCCCCATAAACTGGACAAAGCCGGAAAACTAGCCATGGCTAATGCCGGCCCCAACACCAACGGCTCGCAGTTCTTCATCACCGTCGCGCCCACGACGTGGCTAACGGGCAAGCACACAATCTTCGGCGAGGTCGTTGATGGTCAGGACGTTGTTACGAAGATTTCCGAAGTCCCGCGCAGCCGGCAGGATAAGCCGAACAAGGATGTGGTGGTGAAGAAGGTGACGATCGAAAAAGCGTAGGAACTTATTTTCGTAACACGGTTTCTGTGTTACACTGACTCTGTGTTATGAAGGCTAATCTCCGCAACGTCACTATCACTCTGGAAGAAAACGTCGCCCGCTGGGCCCGGATGGAAGCGGCGCGCCGGGATACCAGCGTGTCGCAGTTGCTGGCGGGCATTCTGAAGGAGCGCATGAACGAAAAGGATAGCTATGAAGCCGCCATGCGCCGAGCGCTGGCTCGGAAGCCCTTCTTGAAAACCGATGGCCGGTATCTTTCGCGCGAGGAAGTCCATGACCGCACTCGTCTTCGTCGATAGCAACGTCCTGATTTATGCTGTCGATGAGGGTAATCCGAAGAAACACGAAGCCGCAAAATTATGGCGGGCGGAATTGTGGAAGAGCCGTTGCGGGCGCGTCAGCTTTCAGGTGCTGCAAGAGTTCTACGCCAACGTAACCCGAAAGTGTCCGCCTGCCCGCGACCAGGTTCAAGCTGAGATACACAATTTGTTGTCTTGGCGTCCGGTCAGCATAGACGCGGAAATTCTTGAGAGTAGCTGGAAGATTCAGGAACGCTACCAACTTTCATTCTGGGATTCTTTAATCGTGGCTGCGGCAAAGGGGGCTTCTTGCCGCTACCTGCTCACCGAGGATATGCAGGCGGATCAGGACTTGGGTGGGGTTTTGGTGGTGAATCCGTTCCGCAGCGATCCCGCCGAGATTCTGAACAAGTAGTCACCTCACTTCCCCCGCTTTCGTTGACTTGTTCCGACTCGGCCACGTAGGATTCTTCTCCAGTGATCGGGCAAACTATCTCGCACTACCGAACGGTGGAAAAGCTCGGCGGTGGCGGCATGGGGGTGGTCTATAAGGCGGAAGACCTCAAGCTGCGCCGCTTTGTAGCCCTGAAATTCCTGCCCGACGAGGTCGCCAAAGATCCGCAGGCGCTGGCCCGTTTCCAGCGCGAGGCCCAAGCCGCCTCGGCGTTAAACCATCCCAACATCTGCACCATCTACGAAATCGACGAGCAGGACGGCCAGGCCTTCATCGCCATGGAGTTCCTGGACGGCTTGACGCTCAAGCACGCCATCAATTCCCGCCCGATGGACAACGACACGCTGGTGAATCTGGCCATTGAAATCGCCGATGCGCTGGACGCCGCCCACGCGGAAGGCATCGTACACCGCGACATCAAGCCCGCAAACATCTTCGTGACCAAACGCGGCCACGCCAAAATTCTCGACTTCGGCCTGGCGAAAGTGGGAGCCGGGAGAGGCACACAAAAACCGTCTGCCGATAATTTGCAAACCATGGACGACGCCCACCTTACCAGCCCTGGCACAATGCTCGGCACCGTGGCCTACATGTCGCCGGAACAGGTGCGCGGCCGGGACCTGGACGCCCGCAGCGATCTGTTTTCGTTCGGGGCGGTCCTGTACGAAATGGCAACCGGCGACGTTCCCTTCCACGGAGAGAGCTCGGCGGTCATTTGCGAAGCCATCATGAACCGCGCGCCGGTGCCCATTGTGCGGCTGAATCGCGATGTCCCGGCGAAGCTGGAAGACATCATCAACAAGGCGCTGGAGAAAGACAGCAACTTGCGTTATCAGCACGCCTCGGAGATGCGCAGCGACTTGCAGCGCCTGAAGCGGGACACAGACTCGGGGCGTAGCCCGTTGTTAGTGGATTCGGGAAACGCACCGGCCGCCGCGGGGCCAGCGAGTTCTGGCCAGCGCAGTGCGGTCGCCGAGAGTAATGTTGCGTCAGTAGCGGCACCGAAACGTTCTTACGAAAAAATTGCGCTGGTTGCCGCTGCGGTTGCGGTGGTTGCGCTGGCCGCCGTTTTCTTCTGGCAGACACGGCGCCAGGCCGCGCCTGCTGTAGGCTTTGCCGGTCCCAAAACCCTCGCGGTTCTTCCCCTGCAGAACCTTGGAGCGGACAAGGATTTGGATTTTCTTCGCCTCGCTCTGGCCGATGAAATTGCCACCTCACTGAGCTATGTTCCATCGCTCACCATCCGTCCGTTTGCCACGACCAGCAAGTACGATTCTCCCACGCTCGACTTGCAGGAAGCCGGCCGCGCCATGCACGTCACCGATGTGGTCACCGGACATTTTCTGAAGGAAGGCCCGCAACTGCAGATCACGCTGGAAGCGATTGACGTCGAGAACAACCGCACCGTGTGGCGCGATACCATGACCGTTGCCGCGCCGGACATGATCGCCATGCGCGGGCAGATTACGGCAAAAGTTCGTCAGGGTCTTGCCCCCGCTCTGGGCGGGGGAACAAATTCGTCGGAAGGCGCCACGCGTCCAAAGAACGAAGAGGCCTACGATTTGTATCTGCGCAGCATCGCGCTGCCGCACGATCCGCTTCCCAACAAAGATGCCATCGCCATGCTGGAGCGGGCGGTCGGACTGGACCCCAACTATGCCCCCGCGTGGGACGCTCTGGGAGTTCGCTACCACTACGATTCCGCTTACGACAATGGCGGCGACGCGGCCTTTCAGCGCGGGGTCGCCGCGTTCTCCAGAGCCTTGTCCCTCGATCCCGACTATATCGATCCGGCGGCGGAAATCATGCTCGGTGAGGTGGAACGCGGGCAGGTAATCAAGGCTTATCAAAGCGGGAAGGCCCTGCTGGCGCGGCATCCGGAGAACGCATATGCCCACTTCGCTCTCGGCTACGTTCTGCGCTACGGCGGCGCCGTCGAGGAGTCCGCCCACGAGTGCGACACCGCCCTGTCTTTGGATCCGGGAAATTATCGCTTCCGTTCCTGCGCTCTCACGTTCGATCAACTGGGTAACTACGCGCGCGCCATGCAATTCCTGCAACTCGATGCCGGGACGGAGTGGTCCTCGGACAACATGAAGCGGGAATATATTCGCGATGGGCAATTGACGAAAGCGCGGGAAATCGCACAAACTTTTCGCGACCAGCCCTGGGCCCGGTTGATGATGAGTTGTATGGACAACCCGTCGTCCGAGGACGCCGTTAAACACTCGCGGGAGGCGGCGGCCCAGGTTACGGCCGATCCCGACCCCGAGGTCCGTTACGTGGTCGCGGCCGATATTCTCTTCTGCGGTCAGAGGGAGTTAGCGATGAATATGCTGAAGAGTTCGGTCGCCAATCACTTCTGCGCCTATGCGGGACTGCAGAACGATTCCTCATGGGCGAAGCTGCGCGGTACGCCGGAGTTTGCCGAGTTGATTTCGGCGGCGAAGAAGTGCCGAGACGATTTTATGGCGGAGAGAGACAAGTAAGGTAAGACGCGGGAGATTTCGGAGCGGGTTCAGGAAGCACGACTTCGGAGGCTGCGGAAAACTCAGGTTCGAGAACGGTTCGGGAAGGGCACGACTTCAGTCGTGCCGTTCGGCCTTCGAAAATGCATCCGCGCTTTAGCGCCCGCGGTGAGCCCTTGACCCGCCCGGCGATTTCTTCCGTAACCTCTTCTCCTCCGGCTCATTTTTCGCCTGCGACAACGGCACGATCTCAACCAGGGGCTCGCCTAACCGAGTCACTCGAATTGGCTCGCGCGTCTTGCCTACCCTCTGAACGATCGCCGAACATTTGACCCGAAACTCAGAAAAATCGATTTCTCTCATTTGGGTGTATTCTTACCATCGGCAAAAAGCTGCGCGGGTTTACAAAGGAACAATTGCCGCGCGAGGACGGCCGTGGTCGTGCAACTTCCGCAACAGCCAGGGCCGGCCGGCGAAGGATGTGGTTGTGAAGAAGGTGACGCTCAAGAAGGTAAAGGCCTACAGGGTCAAGACGGTAGCTTGATGAATAAGCACCTGGATCAAGTCCGGAATGTCGTAGATAAGGCCAAGGCATTTATGAAGCCAGGACCGCGCCCACACACGCTTGTCAAGCAGATGGTCGAGGAGCAGGGCCGGTGGAACGATTTGTTTTCTACCAAGTTGATCGAAACATTGGAGAGGGTCGCGAGGTTAGGCGACGGCGAGAAACAACTCCGGCTCGAATGTATGGAGAGGATCGCGGCGGTGGAGGATCTATCGAAACGCATGCGACTCGATCTAGCGGAGAAGCTCGCTGCTCTGGAGGAGGCGCGAGCCCCACGGGAACGCCAGGCGTGGGTTTGGGCGTGTTCTCTCACGGCGCTGCTTGTTGGCCTCTGTGCACTCGTACTCTCTCTCAGAGGACTCCGATGAGGGATGAACTCCGAGCCTGGTGGGCGGCCCAGGAGGCGAAAATGGAAAAGCCTCTCAAGAAACCGACGGATCTGCTTAATCGCTCATTCTCTGATTCTGAGTATCTCGATGCTGCCGTGATCGGCGGCGTCGAACTGAAGGACATCGTTGCCGGCAAGGTTGCCGAGTCCCGGATACCTCCTGACGTTGTACACGCCTTCCACGAGCAGTATCCAAACGTAAACGAGAGCTTTGTCGCCGCAGTACATCGGCTTAGTGGGCATCCGGAACAGTTGCGTGGGATCATTAGCGGCATCAAAGGAAAACTCTTTGAAGAACAGTACGTAAACTGGCTTGACCACGGGCACCTACCTGCCGGATATCACGCCGAGCTTGCCCAACATGCTAACAACCCGGCGTGGGACATCTTAATCAGAGATCCGCATGGCCACACCGACAATCTGTTGCAGCTCAAGGCCACAGAGAGCGTGGATTATGTCCGGCAGGCGATGGACGCACATCCTCACATTGACGTGGTAACGACGCATGAAGTCTTCGATCGGCTTTCAGATCATCAACCCGGCTTAGCACATTTGATTGATTCGGGAATCGGGCAATGCAGCGCTAAGTGACAACGCGGCGACCGCTGTCGAGCACGCGGATGCAGCCAGCCACTTAGCTTTTCATCTCCCACTGCTGGCTGTTAGCGTCGCCATTGTCATGGAGTTGCAACGCTACCGTAAGGGTCGACAAAGTCTGCCAGAGGCACTTCAACAAATGGGCAAACGCTCCCTGATGGCGCTCACCGCGACCACCGTCGGCTGCCTTGTAGCGGCGGCCACGGGTAAGACCATCCTTGGCTTGCCCGCCGCGGTGGTGACTCGGATGGCCGCCGGCTCGGTGGCCTCGAGTTTCGAATCGCGGGTAGTCCTCAAGGAAGGGGTTGAACAGGTGAAGCAGTCATCCGCCCGACTTGCCGCCATTTGATGTCGACTGAGCGCCGAAAAGAACGCCGCTTATACCCCAATCACCCCACACAACTCCTTCACCGCCGCCGCGCTCTTATCCAGGCCGGCCTTTTCTTCAGCCGTCAGCTTGATCTCGATGATCTGCTCGATCCCCTTTGCGCCCAGCTTCACCGGTACGCCGACGTAGAGGCCGTTGATTCCGTACTCGCCCTGTAAATACGCAGCGCAAGGCAGAATCTTTTTCTTGTCTTTCAGGATCGCCTCAACCATCTCCGTCGCCGCTGCCGACGGCGCATAGTAAGCCGAGCCGGTTTTCAGATACTTCACGATTTCCGCGCCGCCGTCGCGGGTGCGCTGCACCAAAGCTTCGAGGCGGGATTTCTCGATCAACTCGGTAATCGGAATACCTGCGACCGTGGAATAGCGCGGCAGAGGGACCATGGTGTCGCCGTGGCCGCCGAGCACGAATGCGGTTACGTTCTCCACGCTCACTTTCAGTTCGTCGGCGATGAAGGCGCGGAAGCGCGCCGAATCGAGCACACCAGCCATGCCGACCACGCGCTCACGCGGAAATCCGCTCAGCTTGTAAGCGGCCTGGGCCATGGCATCCAGCGGGTTCGACACAATAATCAAAATACAGCCCGGCGAGTACTTCACCACCTCACCAACCACCGCCTTCATGATGCCGTAGTTCGTATTGAGCAGATCGTCGCGGCTCATGCCGGGCTTGCGCGGGATGCCGGCGGTGATGACGACGATGTCGGAATTCGCCGTGTCTTTGTAGTCGTTGGTGCCGGTGATATAAGAGTCGCGCTTCTCGATCGGCATGGCTTCGAGCAAATCCAAGCCCTTGCCTTGCGGCACGCCTTCAACGATGTCAATGAGAACGACGTCGGCCAGTTCCTTCGAAGCGATCCAATGAGCCGCGGTCGCGCCTACGTTGCCTGAGCCTACGATGGTGACTTTCTTTCGCATGATTTCCTTTCTAAGAGCGGACCAAATGCTTTGTGAGATGCAACAGAAGATGGTCGTCCAGCAAAATCTGCATTCCTTCTTTCACGCACTGGTATCGATAGGTAACTCCGCGGCCGTCCGGTATATATCCGCGCTTTACATAAAGCCGCTGCGCCTGGTTGTAGCCGGGATGCAACCCTACACTGATCCCGACAGCGCCACACCTCAGCGCAATTTCTCCTTCGGCTCGATCCAGCAACTGCGTGGCAATTCCTCTCCTGCGAAATGCGGGAAGCACATTCAAATCCTGGATCTCTGGAATCTTCGAATCCGCGAACGGGAGATATGCCGGCATCCAGTTGACCGTTAAGTACCCGGCAAATTGCTTGTCGGTCGTGGCAACCAGGCAGGTACGACTTCCCGACGCCTGCTCCGCCAGATACCGGCGATATTGAGCCGGGGGTTTGCAGAACCCCAGTATTTGAAACGAAGACGATATCGTTTCCGGGTCTGCCTCGTTAAGAGCCCGAATCTCAACCGGGTCAGCCATTTTCTCGTACCGTGCGGGCATCCAGCAAATCAAGCCAGCGCCGGTACGCTCGCGCCCATATTCTCGATGATGACGTCGGCGAACTGGCTGGTTTTTACTTTGGTCGCGCCTTCCATCAGGCGCTCGAAATCGTACGTAACTTTCTTCTGCAGAATGGTCTTCTCCAAGCCGCCTTCGATCAGCTCGGCGGCTTCGCTCCATCCCAGAAAGCGGAACATCATCACCCCCGAGAGCATCACCGAGCCGGGATTGATCACATCTTTATCCGCGTACTTCGGAGCCGTGCCGTGCGTCGCTTCGAAGATGGCGTAGCCATCGCCAATGTTTGCACCCGGAGCAATCCCCAACCCGCCCACCTGCGCCGCGCAAGCGTCCGAAATGTAGTCTCCGTTCAGGTTTGGCGTGGCCAGCACGGAGTATTCGTCCGCTCGCGTGACCACCTGCTGGAAGATAGAATCGGCAATCCGGTCGTTAATCATTATTTTCTTCTTCCATTGGCCGTTTCCGTGCGTGGCGTAGATGCGGTCGAGCACCTCTTTCACTTCCTGTTCGACAGCCTGCCGGAATGCGGGCGGAGCGAATTCCATTCCCGGTTCCACCAGTTCCGCATTCCGCGCAACCGTCAGAGTCGGATTCTTGTCTTTGTTGTCGACGATCCAACTCTCGCGCTCGGTGATTACTTTGTCGCGAAATTCTTCGGTCGCGAGTTCGTATCCCCACTTGCGAAACGCACCCTCGGTAAACTTCTGGATGTTGCCCTTATGCACCAGCGTCACGCTCTTGCGCCCGGTCTCGATCGCATGAAGAATCGCCATGCGCACCAGGCGCTTGGTTCCGGTTATCGAGATCGGCTTGATGCCGACGCCAGAATCCAACCTTATCTGCTTCTTGCCACTCTTCAGCATATCCTTGTTGATAAATTCGATCAGCTTCGCGCACTCGGCAGTTCCCTCTTCCCATTCGATGCCGATGTACACGTCCTCCGTGTTCTCGCGAAAGATGACCAGGTCCATGCGCTCCGGATGCTTCACCGGTGAGGGCACACCCTTGTAGTACTTCACCGGCCGCACGCAGCCGTATAGATCCAGAATCTGCCGCAGCGCCACATTGAGAGAACGAATGCCGCCGCCGACCGGCGTGGTCAGCGGTCCTTTGATCGCAACCCGAAATTCGCGAATGGCGTCGACGGTGTCATCGGGAAGCCAGGTATCGAATTTTGCCTTGGCCTTCTCGCCGGCGAAAACCTCGTACCACCTGACGCGACGCTTGCCTTTGTACACCTTCTCGACCGCCGCGTCGAACACTCGCAGCGACGCTTTCCAGATGTCGCGCCCGGTTCCGTCGCCTTCAATAAATGGAACGATTGGATTCTCCGGCACCTCGTACTTTCCGCCTGCATAGCCGATCTTCTTTCCATCGGACGGTACTGCCACGCCGTTATAAGACCCCGCCATCGACTGCCTCCCTAATGAGTTTCGCGTCGTTGCAGAAAACCTTTGATTATAAAGAATCTGCGAAACACGAGCACTAACATAATTCCGCTTCGCCCTGGCTCATCCCATTCCGGCAGGCGTTTTGTCACCATCGTCTCGTCCCAAAGGATTTACGCACGCCCACGGTCATGTAACGTCCCCAGGGTCCGTTATTGCCCAGATCGGCCGGGCCAAGGTTGGTGTCGCGCGCGCCGAGTCGATCGAAAAGGAAGTGCTGGGTCACGCGAAACTCGAATCCCTTTCCGATATAGACTGCGCCTCCCCAGGAATGCTCGACGCCAATCGCATCCGGCGACCACGTATAAAGAGTTTGCGGGATAGTCTTGCCAAACAGGAACGACGGCGCGCCGAACACCATGAAACGCCGCAACTCGCCCCGTCCAAAGGGCCGAACCTCTAGCATTCCGGAGAGCATGTAGCGCGCAAACATGCTGCAGGGTGCGTTCACGCCGCCGTACTGCCCCGCGTTGCCGGCGCACAGGTTGGGATCAATTTCGTTGTGCGGAGGCGCAAGGTCCAATTGCCCCCATCCCCAAAACATATCGCGCGGAAAGAACATTCGTTCCTCGCCTGCGTTCCCCTGCGCAGCGTTCACAGGCGGTGCGCTCTGCGCTCCGGCCAAAATCGAAACCAGTACAGGAAATGCAAGAATCCACGCCAACGTTTTCATCCAGCCTCCAAGAATAGGTTTTGCCTGGGAATCTACGGTCTGTGCAACACGCCTACCATTCTCGTCATCGCGCCCTGCGAGAAGACGGAATCGTCCGCCGACGGGTCCGTAGGAGCGCAACATTGTAACCCAACGGCGGGGACCCGGTGGGATTCTGATGACTAGGTTGTCCGCCGTCAAGCGCACCGTACGGAGGTTTAGAGCGCTCCGTACTTCCAGAATTCATATCCGGAATTCTGATTTATTCCATCCATAGAATCGCTGGCGGGGCCCGGAAGTCTGCAAGGACTTGCAGCATAAGCACCTTAGCGTTTGGCTGGAGAATTGCTAAGTCATTCATACTAGAAGCCCGGAGCGCACATGCCCCAAGAAGTGTCTGTGTCGTATCAGGCGATAAAGAGCAAGGTTTACCGGCTGATTGATGCCTTGGTTGTTGGTGAAAAATCGGAGGCTGACGTCCAGGAATCCATCCGTCGGTGGTGGGATCTCATACATCCCGCCGACAGGCCTATCGCTCAGAAGTACCTGCTTGCCGTTCTCGAGCACTCTTACCTGGCTGTCGACGCCATCGAGGAAGGCCTCAAGGAGGCAACTGACCACGAGTCACTCCGGCCCTCCGAGGCGCCCAGGACGATGAGGCTGGTTAGCAGAATGGTGAAGCAGGCGGCCAGACAGACAACCCTCAGTCCCACTGTCTGAGCTGGCAGGCTTGAAGGGTCCCAGCCTGAATGTAGCCCGGCCTGAATGTAGGTGCGGTTCGCCGCTTTACAGAGTCGTCTTTTTTGTTCCGGGCGGGCTCAGAGACACAGATTTTACATTTGCGCGATTGCACATTCCCTCAGCTCCCGCTATTCTCAACTCCAGCGATTTCATCCGCGTGATGTGCCGCTTTTTAAAGCCGACTGGCGTCTGGACCCCGTCAGGAGTGATCGATGAGATTTCCTTATCTGCAGTTGCCGATTAAACTTTGTGGTTATCTTTTGTTTGGAGCCCTGCTGATTATGGCTGGAACACTCTTCGCCGCCTCCGGCATCTACAGCTTTACCTTGAACTCTATCGATGGCAAGCCCGCGCCGCTCGCCGACTACAAGGGCAAGGTGGTTCTCGTGGTCAATGTGGCCAGCCAATGCGGCTATACTCCCCAATACAGCGCGCTGGAGGCGACTTACGAAAAGTATAGAGACCAGGGATTCGTCATCCTCGGTTTCCCCGCCAACAATTTCGGCGCCCAGGAGCCCGGCACCAACGAAGAGATCAAGACCTTCTGCACACGCAAGTACAGCGTAACTTTCCCCATGTACGCGAAGATTTCCGTCAAAGGCCCCGACCAGTCCCCGCTCTACGCCTATCTGACCAAAGATACCGCACCCGGCATCACCGGCGACATCAAGTGGAACTTCACCAAGTTCCTGATCGACCGCAACGGCAACGTCCTCCAGCGTTTCGAACCCGCCGTCACTCCGGATTCGAAAGAAGTGGTTTCGGCGATCGAGAAGCAGCTGAAGCCGTAGTCCGCAGCGTTCCGTTTTTTGCGGAGCACCGCTCCCGACCTTGCCTGAGGCTCCGTTCGCATTTAGCCAGTAGCTCGCGGCTCAACAACTGCCGTAACATAAGTCCAGCACGACACGGATAGTCACGCTCGGCAGATGACGACACTTCTCCGAATGCTTTTCACGCGCCTCCGGCTTGCTTTCCTCGGCTTCACCGCTGTCTGCCTCAGCCTGCTTTGCCCAGCCGCCGCTCAAACCACGCCCACCAACGGCAGCGCATCCCGGCCCATACCAGCCTCCGCAAGGAAGCTCATCGAGGTGAGAGTCACCGGCAGCAAGCGCTTCACTTCCGACGAAATCGCCGCCGCCAGCGGACTGCCGGTCGGCACTACTGCCGGCGATGAGGATTTCCGCCGAGCCGCCCGCCAACTCGGCGAGAGCGGCGCCTTCGATAGCATCTCCTTCACCTACTCCTACTCGGCTGGAGGCACCAAGCTCACCTTTCAGGTCACTGACACCGACAAGTTTGTTCCCATCCGCTTCACCGACTTCGTCTGGTTCGCAGCCGAGGATCTGCGGCAGAAGGTTCACGAACACATCCCCCTTTTCAATGGAGAGTTGCCAAGCAACGGACGCCTGCCCGACCAGGTGTCCGATGTTCTCCAGGCCTTACTCGTGGAAAACGCCATCCCCGGCCACGTTGACTATGTGCGGACGTCCGATGCGAACGGCAAGTTGCAGTCGATCGACTATAGCGTCTCCAACGTCACCATCCGAGTCCACCACGTCACGTTCACCGGCGCCGCAGCCGGCGAATTGCCACTGCTGCAGACTGCCGCGGAAAAGATTTCCGGCCGCGAATACTCCCACACTCTTTTGGAGTCGTTTGTCGATCGCGCTTTGCTCCCCGTCTATCGTGAGCGCGGCTACCTCAAGGCCGCCTGCGCGACCCCGCAACTGAAGGTCGTCAAGCCCAGTGCTGCGGAAGCCAACGAGAGCAAACACGAGGAGACCCTTGTAGATGTCACCTTCCCCATTACTCCCGGCATCCCGTACAAGCTCGCCAGCTGGGAGTGGACTGGCAACCAGGCAATTCCGACCGATGCACTGCAGCGACTCATTCATCTCAAAACCGGGCAACCGGCCAACACCGTTCGGCTCGAGGACGACCTGCGAGCCGTCCAAGCACTCTATAGTTCGCACGGATATATCCTGGCCACTATCAAGGCAGACGCCGAATTCGATAACGCGGCGGGAACGATCGATTATCACCTTGATGTCATCGAAGGTTTTGTCTACCGCATGGGCGAGTTGGCGTTTCGCGGCATCGACAATAATCTGGAGGCCAGGCTGCGCGCCGTTTGGAAGCTCCGGCCCGGCGACGTTTACGACGCTACTTACCTGCAGCAGTTTCTGCCGCAAGCGAGAAAGCTGCTCCCGGTCACCATTGATTGGGACGTTTCCACCCACGTGACCGCCATCGCCCGCGACAAAACCGTTGATGTAGATCTGCAATATACCGCGAAGGCCACGCGGTGAGCCGGGCATTTTGCGGAAAAACTCGATTTGCGGCGGTTTTGGGAAGGGCACGAGTTCCAGCCTGCCCTGAGCGAAGTCGAAGGGTGCCGTTAAGCTGCTAAAAATGCTTCGGCGCTAGCGCCTGAGGTTCGCCTTCGGCCGGAATAAATTTTTCCGCAGCCTGCTAGAGCCTTGTCATTTTCCCGGTCCGCGATCATCTATCAGCGATAGACTAGATTTGTAGCGTCGCCGCCCCGGCGGCCTTCGCGGGAAGCAGGTCGATCCGGCCTAAGGAGAATACTGAATGAATCCTAAGTCGAAGTGGTTCGCAACGATGGCAGCGTTCGTCTTAACCGTGGCATTTCTGAATCTTGACGCACTGGCTGCCGGCAAGCAGACCTTCACCGGCGAGGTCGGGGACTCCATGTGCGGACGGAAGCACATGGAAGACGAGCCGGCGGCGGAATGCACCCGCGCCTGCGTGGCGCACGGCTCCAAGTACGCTCTGATCGTCGGCGACAAGATTTACACTCTGGATACCTCCGACAAAGCTGCTTTGGCCACGCTCGACCAGCAGGCTGGCAAGCAAGCCGCCGTGACCGGTACCCTCGATGGCGACACAATCGCGGTCACTTCGGTTGCCGCGGTTGCCGCGAAATGACCCTGCAGCCCGCGGGGCAGGCCCTGCCGGATGTTCCAAAAAACGAATTTCAAGAACCCTCTTGCGCAACCTGCCCGGCATTGTGATACAGTAGTCCCGTTTTGCCCGGCGCCCTCCCCAAGAAATGGACCGGGCACAGAGCGGGAACCGCGCCAGCGGCTCCCGCTTTTTTCGTCCTGCCGCGAAATTCATATTTCCTTTACAAACCATTGTGTTAAATTGTGCATTCTCCATCTCATAAATTTGCGGGCCGGAGGTTACAGCGTTGGGCAAAGATATGGTTCCCAAGCGGATGTTCTTCACCAAAGGAGTCGGGAAGCACCGCGAGCGGTTGACGTCCTTCGAGTTGGCCTTGCGCGACGCCGGAATCGCCGCGCAGAATCTGGTCCGCGTCTCCTCCATCTTCCCTCCTAACTGCAAGATGCTGGCTCGCAAAGAGGGCGTGAAATATCTCAGCCCCGGCGAAGTCGTCTTCGCCGTCGTCGCCGAAAACTCCACGCATGAAGCCCACCGCCTGCTCGCCTCCTCCATCGGCGTCGCCATCCCCGCCGACAAAAACACCTACGGCTATCTCAGCGAGCACCACTCCTTTGGTGAGACCGAAGACGCCGCCGGCGAATACGCTGAAGAATTAGCCGCCGAAATGCTGGCCACTACGCTGAACGTCGAGTTCGATCCCGACCGGTCCTGGGACGAGAAAAAACAGATTTACCGGCTGTCGAACAAGATCGTGCGCACCGCCAACGTCACCCAATCGGCAGTAGGCGACAAACGCGGCCTCTGGACTACCGTGATTGCGTCGGCGGTGTTGATTTTTGATTAGCGCAGAAACTACCACCGCCCCTGCGGGCGCGGCCGGCCCTGCCTTAGAGCAATCGTCCTGTGTTGTATAACTACAAATTTATAATTATAATGAGTGGAAGGTCTGCGGTTCGAGTGGGACGAGGCCAAGAACCTCTCCAACCGGCGCAAGCACGGCGTGAGCTTTGAAGAAGCATACGCGGTATTTCCTCGATCCGCTGTATGTGTCAGTACAGGACCGCATTGAGGATGGAGAACCGCGTTGGCTGTCCCTAGGACTGGCCGACGGCTTAGTCCTGCTCGCTGTGGCCCATACCGTCATAGAAGAACGCGATCAAGGCGCAGCGGTCGAGGTAATTCGCATCATCTCAGCTCGACGTGCTACCCGCAAAGAGAGACGACGCTATGAAGACGAAAATGGTTAGCTACACATTGGAAACTCTGCCCCCGTTGACGAAAGGGGATCGGGCGAAGTTGAAGGCCCTAGCAGCCCGTCCCGACAGTGAGATCGACACCAGCGACATCCCCGAGATGACCGAGGAACAGTGGAAGAATGCCAGGCGCGGCCACTTCTATCGCCCGCGCAAGCGCCAAATCACAGCACGCGTCGATGCAGATGTGCTGGATTGGCTTAAGGCGCAGGGCAAGGGCTACCAGTCCCGGATCAATGCAATCCTTCGGCGCGAGATGCTGACATCTGTCAAATCCGCCAAATGAGGCCGATCGGCCGAAGCAGTAACCTCGGCATTTCCCGGCTCGATTAACCGCGAAAATTCTTGAGCCACGCTTCGTTCGACGCATCGAATGTGGCTTGTAAATCCCGATTCATCTTGACCAGTGCCTCGAATGCCTCGCGGTTAGCGTCGGTTTGTGCCTTCCACCTGCCGGTGGCTGTTGCGGAAGCACTCTGCGCCATCTGTTCATAACCGGCGGCCGCAGTCGCGCAATCTGCCCGAATGGCGGCAATTCGAGTGGCCAGTGCGGGGCGGATGCGAGCAGTCAGCCAGTCCGCGGCGGGCCTGAATCGGTCGCAATAATCCACCCACCGCCGTAAGTATGCCGCGTACCCCGCGAAAGTTTGGGCTGGAACCGGCTGCCAAGCTGCATGCATCCGGTCGAGTTGAGCGGTGAACTGCTTTGATGGACACTCTGCTCAGCCAGTTCTTTGTTCAGCATCCCGAACATGCGGCGTTCGTAGTCGTCCAGGGACTCAACCTGCGGGTCGGGCATAAGGTACCTCCAAAACCGTTCCGCGGCTGTCATGATAGCGCCGATTAAGATCGTTGCATGAAAAAAAGCGGAGTCCGACCCCAAAGCTTCCATGCTCCGGGCTTCTCCGCTCTCGTGCTATAATAATTCTTTAGTAACCCCTAGCCCTGCCGTATGTAACCTTCCGTTAACAGCCTTCCCGTATCATAGAAACTGTTAGGGAAACACTTATTTAGACCCAAGGAGTAGTTTTGGACCACGATACCCGTAGACAAAAACAGCAAGCACTCATGACCGAGTTGCTCGAGAGGAAGATTCGCCTGCACGCGCAGCATCTTTACGACCAGCGCGGCCAGGCCGAAGGCCGCGCCCTGCAAGACTGGGTGGAGGCAGAATCGCAAGTGCTGGAGAACAGCATCCTGGCTCCGCTCTACCGCAAGAGCCGCGATACGTCGTCCCCAGAAACCGAAGCCTAGCGGAAGTCATCACAAGCCATGTGGGGACAGCCGCCCGCGGCTGCCTGCCCTGAGCAAAGCCGAAGGGTCCGGCGGCCCAGGTTTATCGGGCCGCAGCGCATAAAACGCCACGAAAGCTTACTTCCTCGCCGTCGCCGTTTTCCCTTTGCTGGCCTTACTTCCCTTCTTATCCAGCCGCTCAAACACCGCCGCGACAATCAGGGGCAACCCCACGGTGGCATCTACAAATACTTCGCCAAACCTTCCGCCCTCCGCCGGAGGCACAAACTTGCCCCACGACACCGCCTCGCTATAAGGACTGCCCGACAACCCTCCCCAATAAACCGGCTCCGGACAAATCCGCAGCCCGTAGTGATACCGCTTCAACGGAACATTCTCCCCTAGCCGCCGGTGCCGCAATTCGCAGAACGGACCAAACTGCTGCGACCAGTTCCGTGGCACGCCGCCGCCGATGGTCAGAATGCCCAGCTTTTTCTGCCGCAGCAAGGTCGCGGCAAAGTGCTCCAGATCCTCAAAGGGATCAAACCGGATCTTGTGCCTGCCGGTCGATTCCCTCAGCCGATTATTCAGGGCAGTATCTAATCCCATCTCCGAATCGCTGAAGGCCGGCACGAATACCGGCACGCCCATCTCATGCGCCGATTTCAGAATCCCGCGATCCTTAGCGTTTTTCGCCAAGTACGCTCCGATGGCGTGATTCAGCTTGTACGAGCACATGGTTTCGTTGTGGTCCCAGCCCTCCAGCACGGCTGACATCACTTCTTCCACGTCATCCAGGTTCTGCTCCGGCTCCAGCGTGTCGTACACGCGGTTGTAGCCCTGCTCGTAGAGTTCTTCGTCAGACACCTCCGGATTGTGCCGGAAGTGCGCGCGCCCCGTAGCCTCCACCAGCCCGTGCGCCATCAGCGCGCCGGTTGAGACCACCGCATTCACTATCCCGCGATCGATCAACTCCGTCACGATCAGTCCCTGCTTCGCCACGGTCATCGCGCCCGACAGCGTCATCACCACAAAACATTCTTCGTCGCGTGCCATCGCCTCCAGCACGTCGGCAGCCTCGCCTAGCTGCCGCCCGGTGAAAGCCGTCTTCGACATGGCCCGCACCAGATCGTCAATCGACTTCACTTTCGCCAGATCCAGCGGCTCCAGCGGAATCAGCCGGTCCTCAATCGGATTATGCAGATGACGATCTTTTCCTTCCCCCTCGTGGCCCACACTGCCGTGAGTCTTTCCCGCAGAATGCCCGCCGCTATGATTGCCTTGTTTCAAGATGATGCCTCCCAGCTCGACCCGAAAATCTCCCGACCAATTACTTTACAGGAACTGTAGGAGAGGATGCCATGAACCAGCGGCCATTGTGACGTCTGAGAATTGAATGCAGGCGCGAGCTGTAACCACGCCGTCTCGGCGTTACACTGCCCCTATGACCGGCAAGCGCAGGTTCGAAGAACAACTCGCCGCCCTGGACGCGCTGCGCCAACTTCCGCCCGAAGCATGCGTCGAACCCCTGCGCAAAGCCTTGGCGCACCGCAACAACTTTATCGCCGCCAAGGCCACCGATCTGATTCGCGGCTTCAATCTCAGTCAACTGACTCCCGAGTTGCTCCTCGCCTTCGACCGCTTCTTCGAAGACCCAGTCAAGACCGATCCCCAATGTTGGGCCAAGAACGCCATCAGCCGCGCCCTCGCCGCTTTCGAGCATCAGGACGCTGCCGTGTTTCTTCGTGGCATGAAGCATATCCAGCCCGAACCCTCCTACGGAGGCGCTTCCGATTCCGCCGGAACGCTGCGCGCCACCTGCGCTCTGGCGCTGGTGCAATGCCGCAGCGTGCCCGAGGCGGACTTGCTGGCGCACCTGGTCGATTTGTTCGCCGATAATGATAGAGGCGTGCGCCTGGAGGTTGCTCGTGCCATCGAGCAGGTGGGATCGTCGTCTTCCGCGCTCTTGCTGCGCCTGAGAGCGGTTCTCGGCTCGAATCCAAATTCCGGGAATCCACTCCAGGACTCAAACGAAGAACCCGAAGTCCTGGGCGCATGTTACAGCGGCATCCTGCGCATCGAAGGGGTGAGCGCGATTTCCTGGATCAGCCGCTTCCTTGATTCCGCCAGCGAGTCCGCCCCAGACGCGGCATTGGCCATTGCCGAGACGCACTCCCCCGAGGGCTTCAACGCTCTGCGCGAGCGTTTCGCCGAGGAGCACGACCCGGAGTTTCGTTCCGTCCTTCTCACGGCTATCGCATTTACGCGCCAGGATGCCGCCCTCGAATTTCTGCTCGACCTGGTTCGCTCCGAATCGCTGCAAGCCGAAGCCGCCGTCGAAGCCGTCCTCCGCGCCGCGCCCTCCGCCGACGTCATCAAACGGATCGAAGGCCTCGTAGCCGGAAACCCCCGCCTAGCCCGGGCCTTCGCCACCCATCGCCCAAAATCCACCTGAAAGCCCGCCCGTAGAAGGGTTTCGCTGACAGCCTGATAGCTGACGGCTGATAGCCTTCTTCAGAATGCTATATTGATCGTCGAGGACCGACCGTGCCCCCTGACAAATTTCGCGTAGCCCTGGTGCAAATGTCCTGCGGCCCGGAGCCCGAGCAAAATCTTCACAAAGCTCTCGAACGGGTCGCCGACGCCGCCGGACGCGGCGCGCAAGTCGTCTGCCTCCCCGAACTTTTCCAGACGCAATACTTCTGCCAGCGCGAGGACCATTCCCTATTCGACTTAGCCGAGCCCATTCCCGGCCACAGCAGCGAGAAGCTCGCCGCCGCCGCTCGCCAGCATGGCGTGGTCCTTGTCGCATCGCTGTTCGAGAAGCGCGCACCCGGTATCTATCACAACACCGCCGCCATCTTCGATTCCAACGGCTCGCTCAGCGGTCTCTACCGCAAAATGCACATCCCCGACGACCCGCTCTACTACGAAAAGTTCTACTTCACGCCCGGCGACCTCGGCTTCCGCGCCCTCGATACCAGCGTCGGCCGCCTGGGCACACTCGTCTGCTGGGATCAATGGTTTCCCGAAGGCGCGCGGCTTACGGCGCTGCAAGGGGCAACTATTCTCTTTTATCCCACGGCGATTGGGTGGCATCCCTCGGAGAAAGCCGAGTTTGGCGTGGCGCAGCACGATGCTTGGCGGACGATTCAGCGAGCGCACGCCATCGCCAACGGAGTTTATGTTGCGGTGGTGAATCGAGTGGGATTTGAAACCGGCAACGTGCGCGGCAAGTCCGCCCCCGGCCACGGACTCGAATTCTGGGGCGCGTCGTTTTTCTGCGATCCGTTTGGGCGCGTCCTCGCCGAAGCCTCGCACGACCGCGAGGAAATCCTGATGGGCGATGTCGATCTGAAAGCCCTTGAGGATATTCGGCGCAACTGGCCCTTCCTCCGCGACCGCAGAATCGACGCGTATGCACCCATCTCCAATCGTCTGCTCGATGGACGGTGAAATCGGGTCAATGAGCGTAATCGCCTGCTTTCAATGGTTATGGAGGGTTCCGAGGGCTGGCGGTTTGATCTGTGGAAAGCACAGAAGGTTGCAGATGTCGGGAGGGAGATGTGGGAACTGAATACAACCCAGCGGTGTGGCCGACTTTTTTCGCGGCTCAGATTGGGGCCTCGGCCGGGCTGACGGGACTGATCTTTGTCGCCGTCTCGATCAACTTGAAGCAAATCGTTGAGTTGCCCCACCTGGTGGCTCGATCCGCCAAGGCTTTGTTCACCCTGATCGGCGTCCTTGTCACGTCCACTGTTTGTCTGGTGCCGGGCCAGCCTGTTCGTGCGCTGGCTGGAGAACTTGTCGGCCTTGGATTCACTCTTTGGATAGCCACAACCTTGTCGGAGCGAGCCGCTGTGCGGGGAAACAGCTATGTCAGCGGCAGGCAAAAAGTTGCTTATCTAATCTTCGCTCAACTATCACTCGTGCCGTACCTGATCGCTGGAGTATCCCTTCTTGTTGGATCCGGTGGAGGGCTGTACTGGCTGGTCGCAGCAATCGGCCTTTCCTATCTCGTCGCGATGCTGGACGCATGGGTGCTGTTGATTGAAATCCAGCGGTGACCATTCCCAACAAATGAAGGGGTGTTCGCTGCGTCCGCCCCTGGTCGTTCCGTAAGAACCCAGCCAACACCATAGCGGTTTGGTTGATGCTAGATCGCCATAGCACTCGTTGGCCCGTTGAGCGGGGGGTTTGAGCGCTAACGCCCCGATTACGGCAGCTCTCCGCATCCGATTCGTTATACTAATTCTGAAATTCCCATTGGAGGTGTTCATTGCGAATCCACGCTTTGAGGATTTTGACGTTTCTGCTGGTGTGTGTGGCGACCGTTCCCTGCGGGGCACAGGATAAAGTGACGATCCTCTATGACGCGTTCGGGGAATCGAAGGAACTGACGAAGGATTGGGGATATTCCGCTTTGGTGGAGCACAACGGCAAGCGAATTCTGTTCGATACGGGGAACGATGCCGCGATTTTTGAACACAACGTGAAGGCGCTGGGCGTCGACCTGACGAAGCTGGATTTTGTGGTGATCTCGCACCGGCACGCAGACCACGCGACGGGGTTGAGATATGTGCTGAAGGTGAATCCGAACGTTACGGTCTACGTGCCCGCGGATGGCGCGAATGGATTTGGGGGAGTGCCGATTTCGCGGACGTATTTGCGGGCGGATGAGAGCTTGCCGGCCAAGATGCGGTATTTCGGGGGAACGGATCCGGAACATTTCACATCGGGCAAGCTGTATGACACGGGGAATTTCGTGCTGGTGAATCAATTGACGGAAGTATCGCCGGGAATTTTTCTGGTGCGAACGGTTTCGCAGAAGAAAGGGACGCTGGAGCTGCCGGAATTGACGCTGGCGATCAAACGACCGAATGGATTGCTGCTGGTGGATGGATGCTCGCACGCGGGGATTGAAGCGATTCTGGAAGCGGCCAGCGCGGTCGATCCGAGGACGGAGATTGTGTTCGGGGGATTGCACCTGGTGACGGCGCCGGTGGAAGAAATTGATGTGCTGGTGGAGAACTTAAAGACGAAGTGGAAGGTGCAGAGGATTGCGCCGGGACATTGCACTGGCGAGCCGGCGTTTGCACGATTGAAGAAGGCGTACGGAGAGAACTATTTGTATGCGGGGTTGGGAACGAAGATGGAGCAGTAAAGCAGGAATCCATTCGTCAAGACTCAATGTAGTCTCGGAGCGAATTCTCGATTTATCATGCCGTGCAATAAACTACCTTCATGCCCCGATCCAAGCATTCAAGTGATACTTTAAGTGACCCCCCGGCAGCTTCCGGCTACCGCATGCCCGCCGAGTGGGAGCCCCACGCCGCCACCTGGCTCGCATGGCCGCACTACCATGGCGACTGGCCGGGCAAGTTCGAACCGATCCCGTGGGTCTATACCGAGATCATCCGCAATCTGGCGCGCCACGAGCGAGTCGAACTCGTCGTCAACGATGCAAAGGCCGAGCGCCAAGCCCGCAAGCTGCTCGACCGTGCCAACGCACCTTCAGCAAACCTGCGCTTCCATCGCTGGCCCACCAACCGCAGCTGGCTGCGCGACTCCGGCTGCATCTTTTTGAATGTGACAAAATCAGCCCCTGCGCGCGCCGCCATGAAATTCCGCTTCAATGCCTGGGCCAAATACTCCAACTGGCGCCACGACAACGAAATCGGCATCGAGATGGCCGTCGCTGCCGGCGCTGAATTCACCTCCCCCTACCATCGCGGCAAGCACATCGTGCTCGAAGGCGGCTCCATCGACGTCAACGGATGCGGCACCCTCCTCACCACCGAAGAATGCCTGCTCAGCAAAGTGCAGCAGCGCAATCCGGGCATGAGCCGCAAAGACTACGAGAAGCTCTTCGCCGATTACCTCGGCGCGCCGCACACCATCTGGCTCGGCCGCGGCATCTTCGGTGACGACACGCACGGCCACGTCGACGACCTCACCCGCTTCGTCGCCCCCGACACGGTCGTCACCATGGTCGAGAGCAATCCGAAAGACGTGAATCACAAACCGCTGCGCGATAATCTCCGCCGCCTGCAATCCGCCCGCGATCAAGCCGGCAAGCCGCTGAATATCGTCGAGCTTCCGATGCCCGGTCCCGTCATCTTCGAGCAGCGTCGCTTGCCCGCCAGTTACGCCAATTTCTACATCGCCAACGGCATCGCGCTCGTGCCCGTCTTCAACGATCCCAACGACCGCATCGCTCTGAACACGCTGGCAACTCTCTTCCCCACGCGCGAAGTTGTTCCCATCTATTCCGGCGACCTCGTCTGGGGACTCGGAACCATGCACTGCATGACGCAGCAACAGCCAGCGCCTTAGCGAACGAGCGTCTGTTCACCACAGAGGCACAGAGTCACTGAGAAAACTTCACTCATTCACCTGCCGTCTCCGTGTCTGTGTGGGCCGCTTTTGCCGTAAACCCTTTGCCGGAAAGTTGAATCTTACTTGTCTGTATCATATTGCTCAGACCGGACCGGTCTGATTAGCTAGGTTAGGTACCGTAGGGGCAGGCAGATGACTGTCCCGGATGTTCAAGACAGCACATTGAGGAGCAAATTAAATGAAGACGCTTAAGTGCTTTGCGTTAGCCGCCGTTGCCGCAATCTGTTTCGCAGTATCCACCCCCAAAACACAGGCTCAGGTACAGGTCGACATCGGAGTTGCCCCGGAATGTCCCTACGGCTACTATGACGCCGCACCGTACGACTGCGCTCCCTACGGCTACTACGGCCCGGAGTGGTTTACCGGTGGCATCTTCATTGGCGCCGGCCCATGGTTTCACGGCCCTTCGGGCTTCCACGGCCACGTAAATAACCATTTCCATCCCGAGCACGGCTATAACGGCCCCAAGCCAGCCCGTGGCGAGAAACCCGATCCCAATAAGCATCTCGATAAGGTCGATCACTTCAAAGGCAATGAAGTGCGTGATGGACGCGGTCACGTCGGCAAAAAGTAGCATTTTCTGAGAGCGGAAGGCTGGCAGTTCCAATCGTTCCCGGCGAGCGAGGGGTCTATTCTCGCTCGCCGTTTTCTTTCCTGCTCGATTCTGATTCCGAGCGCAGTCGGATGCCGGGCATTCTGACGCGCACTCTTACGTTCCGGTGCCGAGCAGTTCGCTCACCTGCGGCTTTGTTCTACGCTTCGATCTTCAGTTCATCGAGGGTGAGGAACTCCCGCACGATTGGTTCGGTGGATTTTTCCATCTCCGCATAGGTGCCAAAAAAGATGGCCTTGCCTTCGTACAGGAAGACGAGGCGGTCGGCGAGTTTTTGGGCCAGGCGCATGTCGTGGGTGACGACGATGCTGGTGAGATTCAGTTGCAGCTTGAGGCGCTTGATGAGATCGCCGAGCAGTTGCGCCATGAGGGGGTCGACCATGGTGGTGGGCTCGTCGTAGAGAATGCATTCCGGGCGCGCCGCCAGCGCGCGGGCGATGGCTACCGAGCGCTTCATCCCCGTGGAGAGATCGGAGGGCAGCAGGTCGCGCATTTCCTGCACGCCGACCATGTGCAGCAGCCCGTCGACGATCTGGTAGATCTCCTCTTCGGACAGGCCTCCGGTTTCGCGCAGGGGGAACGCTACGTTCTCGCCGACGGTAAGAGAATCGAAGAGCGCTCCGTTTTGAAAGACCATGGTGACTTTCTTGCGGATGGCTTCCATCTGCTCTTCGGAAAAATCCGTGACGTCTTCGCCGGCGACGGTGACGCGGCCGGAATCGGCGTGCAGAAAACCCATGAGCAGTGCCAGCGAAACCGATTTGCCGACGCCGCTGCGGCCTAGAATGCAGACGGTCTCACCGGGCATGACGTTGAAGCTGACGCGATCGAGCACGCGATTCTCTCCGAAGGCTTTGGAGACTTCGCGGAACTCGATGTAGGGTTGCTGGACAGAGTCGGGCATGGGTTGGTCTCGAAAGTCAGGTGAGGAAGCGAGCCGGACGCGCGATTATTGGGTCGCGAAGAACGCTACCCTTCGGCTGGCTCAGGGCAGGCTCCTTCGCGCGGCTCGCCTGGGTCCCTCGCGGCCCAAAGAACGCTTGCTCGGGATGACAACGACCAAACTGCACCTCTACCAACGTTCGGCCTCCAATTCTTGGGGAGTGTTCAGGTTGCGAAAGAGAGCGGGGAAAAATCCGGCGGCTTCCAGTTCTTGTTGGTCGATCACGCGGGTTCGAACCACGTCGAACAAGCGGTCGATCTTGTTTTTCCCGGCGCGCAGGGTGAGTTCGGCCGCGTCGGCGAATTCCCGCCGGTACATAGCGCAGAGCGGCTGCCAGCCTGTGTTGAGGCGTGGAACAACCACGACCGCCGCGAGCTCCCTGCGCGCCTGGCGGATCAAGTACTGCAAGAACGATGAGGAAACAAAGGGCGTGTCCACGGCGAGCATCAAGTTGAGCTCCACCGGCGACGCGCGCAACGCAGCGTGAATTCCGCCCAGGGGTCCGCAATCACGAAATATATCTTCCACCACGGGAGCGAACGACGCAAACTTTTCAGAACTTCCGACGATGCGTACGTCGGGAGTGACCGAGCGGGCGAGGTCGAGAGCCCGGGCCAGCAGCGTGCGGCCGTCGTAGCCCACAAAGGCCTTGTCCGCGCCCATGCGCGTGCTCTTGCCACCAGCGAGGACGAAGGCCGTCAGGTCCGGCGAGGGGTCCATGGGGCGATGATACACGGACGGGATTGCGGTTGGCGGTGCGCGCATGCTGGACTGGCCTCAAATCCAATCAATCGGGTGACACCCAGAGAAAAGATTGGAGCAGCCTTCGCTACTTCGCGCCGACTGCGCGGCCCAATGCCAGCATGCCTAATGAAGCTCCTCCGGAAGCCGAAGACGGAGCGCCGCGCATGTTGTTCTGGGATTGCTCCTCTGCGGTGCAATTGCCCGTGGCGATGGCGGTGTTGGGGGTGGACTCGTAACCGTAGCCGAGGACGTGGATCACGGTGTGCTTCCCTTTTCCTACATTCTTCTGAAAGGTCACGGTAAGCCGCGCCCAGCCGTAGTGCAGCGATCCGGATTCAGAGAATTGAAAGCCGATGTAGTTATCCTGCACCAGGCTAAGATTGCCGAGGTGATGGAGCTTGGTGCCGCCACCCTGAGAACGGGTATAGGGGTGTCCTTTGCCATACGTGAACAGCATCCCGTACGACGGAGGTTTTCCGAACTGTTGGCTGGGCCCGATCTCGGCTCCGAAAGCTACGTCGGCAGGGAGGCTCTTGTCGCCCAGGATTATCTTTGCTCCGGCCGAATTTGGAGTGAAGAAGCCGCGGTTCCAGAAGAAGGGCTGGCTGATGCCGGTGACCGAGATGAAGGTGAAGGTTGCGCTTTGCGCGATGTTGAAGGGCGGGGCCGCCTGGTCCGCTGGATTCAGGGGGAACGTGCTGGTCAGGAAGAGTTGATTGGAGAGAGTTCTGCAAATAGGAGCGGCTTCGGCGGGCAGGGCGCACGCGAGTACGGCAACGCCAGCGGCTGCCGCCGCGATGGCATACGCGTTTAATCCCTGAGTCAGCGGCTCAGGAAGCGCAGCGGGAGTTTTCACGCGCGGGAAAGTCTGCTTGGCGTTCGAATCCGGGTTCATCATAGTCGTCCTCGCTCTCGATCAATTTGGCTGCGCACAATTCATTTCGCGATCACAAGGCTTCCGCTCCGGCTAGGGCAAGCCGAAAACGTAAGCGGCACTCGTCCTCGAGTAAAACTCATGAGTGGAGCCAATCATCTCGTTGCCCGCGGTGGATACTACGCCGGAGAAGAATGCAAAGTAGTGCTTGTCGGACGGAACAACCACCGTGGTGCTCGTCGCGTTCTGCCAGCCGCCCGCAGGCTCGGCAAAGACGTAGATCCCGCCCGCCTCCTGATTTGGCGGTATGCCACGATATCCGGCCCCCACGGCAACAATCTTTCCACCAACACTGACCGGGGAACCGAAGCCGGTGTACTGACCCCGGAGAGTATCTCCGGGCAAGAGAGTAGCTGTCTCGGTCATATTGGTCCAGCCGGTGGAAGGTTTCTGAAACAGATAAGCAGCGCCCGGGAAGAACTCGGATGGCGCTCCAGCAACGACGACATCTCCGTTCACCGAGATGGTGAGCCCGAGGAAGGCTCCGTCCGCCGCGCCGGGAACGGTCAATTCGGCAGTCTGGGTCATATTGGTCCAGCCGGTGGCTGGCTCGACAAACACGTAAGCCTTACCCGAGCCTGAGGATAGCTGCGGCGCGCCGGCGGCAATCGTGGTGCCGCTGATCGAGACTGAGTATCCCAATTCATCGTTGAGTATGCCGTCTGACGCCGTGAGCTCTGCCGTCTGCGTCATATTGGTCCAGCCACCGGCGGGTTTTACGAACACGTACGCCGAACCGGCGTTCGACCCGTATCCCCTATCCCCGACCACGATCGCGTCTCCACTGACGGAAACGGAAAATCCGAAGTCGCCATCTACGCTGTCGGTGGGCGTTAGCGTCGCAGTTGGCTTCATCGTGGTCCAGCCGCCGGGCGGTTTGCTGTAGACATAGGCGGAGGCACTCTGCGAAGAAGAAGCCGTAACCCCTGCCACAGCCGTGTCGCCATCAAGCGCGAACGAGGAGAATGAAGCATTTGCTGGAGAGGGTAAGCGGAGTTCAGCCACCGGAGTGTTGCCCCAGCCCGCGGCCGTCTTGACAAAGATAAAGGCGAACGTGCCGTTGGCGTCGCTGGGGTTTCCTCCGAAGACGACGAGGGTATCGCCAGAGATGCCGGCAGCGCTGTGGAAAAATTCGCCGGACCGGGTTGGCGTCAATTTCGCCAACTGCGACCAATTGCCTGGTGAAGCTTCTACAGGCGAGCCTGTTGCGTTGCCGGACGGGTCAGCATTCGATTTCGGCTTGGGAGCCGTGGGAAGATTCTGGGCCGCGCAGATTGCGCTCAGGGCGAGCGAGAACAGCAGTATCGGGACAGCTGAGCATCGAAATCGCATTCGTGATCTCCCGCGAATAGAACGGATCAATCAAACAGCACTCGGGGCCCTAGAGTCGAAGAAAAACTTGCGCCTTCGTCGCCACATTGGGGGGAAATGATGCGACGATTCCGGGCGGCAATTATGCTATATGGCGTGCGCGAAGGTCAATGAATTAAGGGCAGTATGCAGGATCCTGCAACTTGCCTGGCGGGATCGATGGGCAAGGCGATGCAGATGTAAAAAGAAAGCGAAATCTTCGGATTCGCATTGACAATGGATCGTTTCCGTAGCAAAATGCCGCGAAAAATCAGGTGATGTATGGAGCGCGCTTCCACCACTCGCAACTCTGACCTCAAGTCTCCAGAACGCTTCAATCAGCGGCTTTCCATGTACTCCATTGCCGCGGGCGCAACCGGAGTTGGGCTACTGGCCTTGGGCCGGCCGGCGAATGCGGAGATTGTCTATACACCCGCAAATGTCACGATCTCGGTAACCAGCGTACACAGCTACGCCCTTGACCTCAACGGCGACGGCACAACCGACTTTTTCCTCAGCGCCGCGTTTCGAGAGAGCAACGACACGTCCGGAGGCACCTCGGTGATCGTGGCGAAGCCGGCCCAGGCGGCCAACGGAGTGGTCGGTTTCGGAGGAAAAGCTGCAGCAATGCCCTCCGGCCAGCCTGTCGGGATTGGCAGGAGGTTCGCGGGAAATCTGCTGGCCTCGCTCTTTACATTTCTTGGGTCTGAATTCCAATTCGGAGGGCAGTGGGCCAACGTCAAGAACCGCTATCTCGGCTTGAAATTTCAGATCGATGGTCAAACTCACTATGGATGGGCACGGCTGAGCGTGGGCGGGAAGAAGCCGCTGGCCGCACTCTTAACCGGGTACGCCTACGAAACGACTGCGAACGCGCCCATCACTACTGCAAAGACCTCCGGTACAGATGCGGCCTCGCTGGCGCCTACCAGCTCCGGAACCGACGCTTCACTCGCAACCCTGGGCACGTTGGCGCTCGGCGTACCAGCTTTGTCTATCTGGCGGCGCGAACAGGAACAGGAAGAGATGGACTGACCAGACAAGATTCTGGCCAACGATGTGTAGTACACTCTGCTTCCGGTAATGATCTCCCCCAGATCGTGAAACCTCCGCATGGGCAAGTCTCTCGCGAAAAAAGTCCTGCTGATCGGCTGGGACGCGGCCGACTGGAAGCTGATTAATCCTCTCCTTGACCAGGGGCTCATGCCTACCCTGGACGACTTCGTCAATCATGGCGTGATGGGGAACCTGGCGACCTTACGCCCCATTCTTTCTCCCATGCTTTGGAACTCAATTGCCACCGGCAAGCGGCCCGACAAGCATGGAATCCTCGGCTTCATGGAGCCGGACACGCAAACCGGCGGCGTGCGGCCGGTCACCAGCACTTCGCGCAAAGTGAAAGCGCTGTGGAACATTCTCACCCAGCGGGGATACAAGACTCACGTGTTGGGATGGTTCGCAGGGCATCCAGCGGAGCCGATCAACGGCATTTCGGTTTCCGATCTTTTTCCTTACGCGGTGGGGCCGGTCGAAAAAGAGTGGCCGCTGCCGCCGGGAGCGGTTTATCCCGAGAGCATGCGGGAGATGTTTGCCAAATTACGCATGCATCCGCAGGAGGTAACGGAGGCGGCGATTCTTCCCTGGATTCCGCGCGCGGCGGAAATCGATCAGGAAAAAGACAAGGGCCTGCGCTCATTCGCCAAGATCCTTTCGGAGAACTGCTCGATTCACAATGCGGCTACTCACATCCTGCAGAATGAGCCGTGGGACTTCCTGGCCGTGTATTACAACGGCATCGACCACTTCTGCCATGGGTTCATGCATTTCCATCCTCCGCGCATGCAGGGAATTCCGGAAGAAAAGTTCGAAATCTACAAAGATGTTGTAAACGGCGCCTATCGTTTTCACGACATGATGCTACAAACCCTGGTGGACTTGGCCGGTCCGGAAGCGACGGTCGTGCTGGTCTCAGATCACGGCTTTCATTCCGATCACCTGCGCCCGCGCGGCATTCCGAATGAGCCGGCGGGGCCGGCCGTGCAACACCGGCAATTCGGCGTCATCTGCATGAAGGGGGAACATCTGAAACAGGACGAGAGAATCTATGGCGCGACATTGCTCGATGTAACGCCGACCATTCTCACCCTGTTCGGATTGCCGGTGGGCGAGGATATGGATGGACGTGTGCTGGTGCAGGCGTTCGAGGAAGTGCCAGAGATCACGCGCATCCCCACTTGGGAGAATGAAGCGGGCGAGTGTGGAATGCATCCGGCGGATCTGCGCATGGATCCGGCGGCGGCACAGGCCGTCCTGCAGCAGTTCGTGGCGCTCGGCTACATTCAGCCGCTGAGCGAAGATCAATCCAAGGCCGTCGAGACTGCGGTGCGCGAGCAGCAATACAATCTCTCCCGCGTGTACCTGGATTCGCGGCGATACCCGGAAGCGCTGACGATTCTGGAAGAGCTGGCGAAGAAGTGGCCGGAGCCGCGCTTTATGCAGCACCTGGCGCAGTGTTACCTCGGGCTTGGGCGACGCGAGGAAGCGAAAAAACTTCTGGAGCAGTTGCTCGTATACGAGCCCCCGCCGCGGCCTAAACCGGCCGAGAAAAAACTTCAGGCTGATGGCGAGAAGCAAGGTACAGAAGCACAAGGCGTGGAGAAGCAGGGTGAGCCGGAACCGCAGCCGGAACCGCAGCCGGTTGAAATTCAGCGCGCTCAAGATCCGACCGTGGAGCCTCCAGTGGCGGAAGCTTCGCCCGCTGACGCGAAACCTAAACCGCGGCCGTGGGCGGATTTGCTTCTCGGAATTATTCACTTCGAGGAAGGCGACATGGACACCGCGCTCACCAGCCTGCTGAAAGCCGAGCAGTCGGACCCGCATCTGCCCGACTTGCATTTGCGGATCGGCGAGACGTACCTGCGGCTGAAGCGCACGGATGATGCCGATCGCGCCTTCCACCGCGCGCTGGAAATAGATGGAGACAGTCCCGAAGCGCACCTGGGACTGGCCGTGGTGCGTCTGCGGCAGCGGCGAAACCAGGAAGCCGCGGAACAGGCTCTGTTAGCGGTAGGACTGCAACACTTTCTGCCGCTGGGTCACTTCTATCTGGGCGTCGCGCTGGCGCGTCTGGGACATCGCGAACGCGCCACGCTGGCGTTTGAGTCGGCGCTGACCATGCTTCCGGGTCTGATGGCAGCGCACCGGTGGCTGGCCGCGCTGCATACGCAGTCTGGCGGCGACGTGGAAAAAGCCGTGCGACACCGGGAAATTTTTCTGCGAATGCGGCGGCAACGGCAGACGCAGGCCGTCAACTGAGCGCATCACGCTCCGAACCGCTATCTATGACAGCACCAAGCCGATCATAGCGGCTCAGTTTGAACAGCATCGCATTTTGTCATTCCGAACCGGCGTTCTTTGCCGGTGAGGAATCTGCTTTGGTCCGGCCCGACAGCAGATTCCTCGCGCGATAAGACTGCGCTCGGAATGACAAACTTTTCAAACTGAGGCACCACCAAGCCGATTTCCGAATTGACGATGACCATGATCTGTGGGAGAATTTGCTCCCCCACTGACTCGAGTATTTTCCGACAGTCAAATCCCTTCTACGGAGCGATCCCATGACTCGACATTCTGCACAAGACCAAAGTTCTTTCGCTAACAGTGCTCGCCCCAAAAATCCCACACCACTCACCCCCAGCCTGGATAAGAATCTATTTTCGTACGCACTGGTTGCCACCTCGGCGGGCGTGGCTTTGCTTGCCTCCGCGCAACCTGCCGAGGCGAGCGTCGTAGTTACCAAGACCAGTATTGTCGTGCCCATTAATGGCGGGCCAGTGTATTTCGATATCAATGGCGATGGCGTCCCTGACTTTGGCTTATCGGCCAACGCCGTCTACGACTGTCCTACGGGCGGAGAACGAAAAACACCCAATGCCCGTCCGCCTCTGGGCTGCTTTTTCGGCGGACATCTCTCGGTTTTGCCGACGCAGACGGCCAATGAAGTTGAGGGTTCGAATGGCTGCGCCGACGCTTTAGGCAAGGCTTCGCTGGTCGGAGGCGCTGGTCCGTTTGTGCCCGGTCGGATCATGATGGGCGGACTTACCGGCACCGGCTCGGGTAGCAATCTTGCCTGCAACTGGCTGGGCGATCATCCCGGACCGTTTCTGGGCGTGAAGTTCACCGACACCGACCAGAACGTGCACTACGGCTTTGTGCAGGTCGCGGTGAAAGAGAGAGGAACCAACTTTACTGCGAAGATCACCGCTTACGGGTACGAAACCACCCCGAACCAGCCGATCGCTGCCGGCGCGATAGGCGCTTCCACTCATGCCGACGCAACACAGCCCGAAGAAATCTTTACTCGGGAGAAAGAGTCGGCGACTCTGGGACGATTGGCGCAGGGCGCAGCGGGGCTGACCGCCTGGCGCGACGAAGAAGTGGTTGCGGCGTAACCGGACAATCAGACCGAATCATGATCACTATTGTTTCTGGCCTGCCGCGATCCGGCACCTCGCTGATGATGCAAATGCTCGCCGCCGGCGGGGTGCCGGTGCTCACCGACGGACAGCGCACAGCGGACGATGATAATCCCCGCGGCTACTACGAGTGGGAGCGCATCAAGCAATTGCCGCAGGATCCCGGCTGCGTTGCCGAAGCGGAAGGCAAGGCAGTGAAGGTGATCTCGCAACTTTTGTTCGCTTTGCCAGCGGGACGCGACTATCGAATTATTTTTATGGAGCGTCCGCTGGCAGAGGTGGTGGCTTCGCAGGCGGAGATGATTCGCCGCCGGGGGACATCCGGCGCAGCGCTGAATGAGTCGGCGTTAATCGCTGCGCTTCAGGCGCATCTCAACCAAGTGAATACCTGGCTGCGAAGCCGGCCTGCCATCGTTTTGTGTCGCGTCGGATATCACCAGGTGCTGGGCGATCCAAGGTCTGCTTCGGAAACCGTGCAGCAGCACCTTCAGCGGACGCTGGATCTGGACTCCATGGTGCAACAGGTCAATCCGTCTCTTTATCGGTGTCGAAGTGAAAAGATGGCGTGAAATCGGGATCGCTACGTGCGGAGGATCGCTGTACTTAAGGCTCGGCTTACCCGTACGCTCGCTCTGAGAGATTGAGCGGACCCAAATTTGTCATAAATGCCATCATTCGGATTGACTAACTCCGGTGCTTGAAGGGGAATTGCTCGCTCGACTTCGCGGTCCCCCAGCCGCAGCTGCCAGTCGAGGTTTGATCGTACTCGTCCGTTGGAGGCTCCCTTGAAAACAATCTCGTTATCGCTGATCTCTGTAGTGTTCCGCTTGTCATCGTTGTGTTTCGCAGCTGCTGGACGCGACGGCAGGTCTGGCTTGCTGCCTGCGGGGTGGGAGGAGCTGGCTCAGCTAACCGCTTCCGATGGCGCGCAAACTTTCGCCACCATAGCAATCGATGGCAACACTGATGTTGTGGGCGCGCCATACGGAACCGCCGAATCAAATTACGAAGGGGCGCCGCGTATGTTTTTGTCAAACCGGCGCATGGCTGGTCAAGCATGACGCAGATTGCGAAGTTGACCGCGTCGGACGGTGTTACCGACAACGACTTCGGCGGAGCGGTTGCGATCAGCGGGCGCACCATTGTTGTCGGAGCCAGCCGCGCCACGCGGTTTCCCAACCATAATCGGGGAGCGGCATACGTCTTCGTGGAGCCGGATGGCGGCCGGACTAACATGACGGAAACCGCGGAGCTGAAGTTTCCTCATGATGAGTCGAACAGCGGCTATTTTGGCACCGGGGTTGCCACCGACGGCACTACAGTCGCAGTAGGATGGACCAATTACCTTTTTCGATCCGCCGTGTACATGTTTGTCGAGCCCGCATCTGGCTGGGAGACCGGGATGGCGTATCAGGCCGAATTGACCGCAACGTCTGGTGTGTTCGGAGTATACGATGGATTCGGAAGCTACCTCGCTTTGAGCGGGGGGACCTTGGTCGTTGGTGCTCCCTCCGAATTCAGCTACCCCGTGCCCGGCGCGGCATACGTTTTTGCTGAACCGCCAGGGGGCTGGGTTTCGACGGGACAGACAGCGACTCTGACAGCCTCAAACGGGGGAAATCGCGACTACTTTGGCTCCTCGGTTGCCATTCAAGGAGACAGCATAGCTGTCGGTGCGCCGGACGCACGGTGGTCCTATGGGCCGGGTCCGGGCGGAGTCTACGTTTTTCTTGAGCCAGCGGGGGGCTGGGCCGATATGACCGAGACAGCGGAACTGAGAGCTTCCGACGGTCAGAAAGGCGATCAACTCGGCTCCGCTGTTGCGTTCGACGGAACTGGGCAAACGTTGTGGGCAGGAGCATCTGGCCATAACTCGGGTCAGGGCGCGGTTTACGTGTTCGCAGAGCCGAAGGCCGGTTGGAGTACAACCTCGAAATTTAATGCCGAGATCGCGTCTCCTGTCGGCTCGTCGTTTGGCGCTTCGCTATCGATCTTCGGAGACGTCGAGGCGATAACCGGAGACACGGCCGCCTATATCTTTGGGCCAGAGTAATCTGAACGAACGGTACCGATTCTCTTAGCTGCAGACAGCGCAGGAACCGTGAGAGGCGCTTAAGCTTTTCGCTGCCTGCGCTTTTTCCTTTATTGGACCTGACACGAAAGTAACCTTCCCAAGAAGCCTGGTTCGCGAGATCATCCACTTGCGGACGCCTTTAGGTCCCGAAGTAACCATCATGCCGCAGAAAATCATGGATGTTCTTATGCTCGGGCGTTGCTCCCACGAGTTCTCCTGGCCACGGCGCGGCGCTGACGGAGACTATTATCAGGTTTGCATGCTGTGCGCCGCGGAATACAAGTATGACTGGACGACCATGCGCCGCACGCAGCGCGTGGAGCACACCCGGCCCGACGCCGTGGTCCGGCGCAGTCACACGCGGGAGAAGCGGCCGTCCTGGACGCCGCGCGCCCGCCGCCTGAAGCTCGACCTGGCACTTCGCTATCGCGTAAACAACACCAGTACGTGGTATGAGGGCACTATCGAAAACCTCAGCCAGAGCGGACTGCTGTTCCACGGACCGCAGAAGTTACCTGTGAACGCTTTGATCGAACTGGTGTTCGAGATGCCGGAGGAAATCTCTGGCCAGAAGAACCGCAACGTACTGTGCCAGGGCCGGGTGATCCGCTCCAAAGACGCGCAGGATCAGGCTCAAGCTAAGGACGAGCAGGATACGGAAGCGAGCGAAGGCCTCTTGGCGGCTTCGATCGTTGACTACAAGTTCATCCACTAACTACGAGTCCGCCGCGTCTACACGAAGGGACTTTTTCCGAGATAATTTCGGCTTTCCGAACACGCGAGCGCTTTTTCGTGTCTTGGCACGATGAGCTAGGTTCCCTAGAAACCACACCGTATCCCTAAGAAAAATCTAATCATCCGGGTCTCCGCCGGCTTCCGTCTGTTCTGACTCCGTAACACCCATCGCTTTTTTGTTGCGCAGGAACGAATTTGCGCTAGAAACCTCGACACAGATTCCGGACACCCTTGCACCCACACTGTCCGAGCTCAGTTAAACAATCTGCGCCATTGCGGTCCCTGGCCTAGAAACCAAGTCCGCTAAGGAGGAGTCGTGCTCCGCTCAACCCAGTCCCCGCGCCCAGCGGGGAAGACGACATTTCATTCCCTCCGTTCGCGCCCCGGGATATCGGTCCCCGGTCATCTCAACCATGGTCCCGCGGAGACGGCCCAAAACAAACCGAGAGAAGACCCACTAAGGAGGATTCGTGATCAAGACCGCTAAGCTTGCATCCGTTCTAACTTTGGCTGTGCTGTTCGTTGCCGGAATAGCATTGGCTCAAACCGACCCTGGAGTACAGAGCGCCAGCCGCGGCACCGGCGCGGCACTCTCTTCGGTGGTGTCGAACAGCCCTTCCGGGATACTGGCTTTTTTCACCGATGGTCAAACTCGCTTCCAGGAAGTGGAAACGGTTTCCGGCTCGGCGAACGTCGGCCTGGGACCGAGGTTTAACGCAAATCAGTGCAGCATCTGTCACGCGCAGCCTGCTATCGGCGGGACCGGTTCTGCGACCAACCCGCAATTCCTGTTCACCAGCAACGGGGTCGCGCCGGGCAACACGATGCCGTCTTTCATTACGGCCACTGGGCCCACCCGCGAAGCCCGGTTCCCGTTCTTCTTTAACGCCAACGGATCGGTTAATACCAACTCTCCCAATGGGGGCGTGGAAGATCTGTTCACCGTCACTGGGCGCTCCGATGCCGGCACCTGCAACAGCGCCACCGCGCTGCCGCAGCCCAGCTTCGCCACTGCTGTGGAGGAGAACGACGTCATCTTCCGGATTCCCACGCCGGTCTTTGGCGCAGGTTTGATCGAGAACCTGGATGACTCAACCCTGTTGAAGAACCAAGTGGTCAATCTCAACAACGACCTGGGCATTTCCGGTACCTTCAATCACAACGGGAACGATGGCACAATCAGCCGTTTCGGTTGGAAGGCGCAGAACAAGTCGCTGCACATTTTTGCGGGTGAGGCTTACAACGTGGAGATGGGCATCAGCAACTTGCTGTTTCCCCAAGATCGTCCGCTGCCTGGGGAAGACGGCGCTGGCGGTACCGGCGATACCGGGCTGGTATCGACCTGCCTGAACCTGGGCGGGGCTGGCTATCCGGAAGACACGTCCAACCCGGGATCGACGGGCACGGCGATTCTCGATGACGTCTCGGCGTTTGCCAACTTCATGCGGTTCCTGGCTCCGCCGCCACCCGGAGGGGTTATCCTGAATGGTTCGAGCGTCAGCGCATCGACGATCTCCGCCGGCAGTTCCCTGTTTGTCTCGGTCGGCTGTGCGACCTGTCACAACCCGACGCCGGGCACGACGCAAGCGTCGGGCTTCACCTCATCGTTGGGCAAAGCTCCCGTGAATGCGTTCTCCGATATTGAGATCCACAACATGGGCACTGGCTTGGCGGATAACGTCTCGCAGGGCAGCGCGGGCGGCGACCAGTTCCGCACCGCTCCCTTGTGGGGGCTGGGACAGCGGATCTTCCTGCTGCACGATGGCCGCACCTCGAACCTGATCACTGCCATCCAGGACCACGCGAGCAACAGCAGCGAGGCCACTTTCGTGGAGGAACAGTTCTTCGACCTTTCCACCACACAGCAACAGGAAATATTGGACTTCCTGCGCTCGCTGTAACTTTTTGGGCTATCCTGGCGAGACATCAAGGTGTCTCGCCAGCTTTTTCCAATTTCGAAAATTGATTCGCAGCCCAATTCGCCGGGCCGCTGGTCAAATGCTACCCGGGTTCGGGGGATCAATATGCGCTTTCGATTCTTGTGTTCTTTGATGGCTCTCGCTCTTTCCGTGACCTCGCCGGCCTGGGCGCAGGGGGACAAACCGCAAAACGCCCCCAGGAATGGCGGCGACTTCTCCGATGTCGTCCAACCTGGGTCAAAGGTTCCGACGGGCGTGATTCTGGTGAAGGGCGCGCGGTCGAGCGCGAGTGATTCCGTGACTCCAGTGCCCGAAGGCGGAAACGTGACCAGCAACGTCTTCAGCGACCAGTACTTTGGCATGAGCTACGCGTTGCCTCGGGATTGGGAAGAGAAATACAAAGGGGCGCCGCCGTCAGATAGCGGTCGTTACGTGCTCGCCCAACTCAGGCCTGTGGACACATTCAAAGGACCGGCTCGGGGAAATATCCTGATTACTGCACAGGACATGTTCTTCAGTCCGTTCCCCGCCGGCAATGCGCTGGAGCTCGTCAATTACTCGAAGGACCATTTGCAGGCCGATTACAAGGTGGAAATGCCGCCGACGCCGACCAAGATCGCCGGCCGCCCATTTACCTTCTTTGCCTACTGGTCTCCGATCGCAGAGCTACATTGGTATGTTCTGGCGACCGAAATCCGCTGCCACACGGTGCAGTTGGTGATGACCAGCCGCGATACGAAGCTGCTGGAAAATCTGGTGCTGGACCTGGACAAAATGAAGTTGCCTGCGGAGACCGGTCCCACGGCAGGGACCGGCGGAGGCGACGTTCCGGTGTGCATCAAGGACTATGCCAGCGGCGACAACGTGATCGGTCGGGTTGAACCGGTCTTTACCGAGCGCAGGTTCAACTCCGTTCCGGTGCGAATCATTATCGACAAAGAAGGCAAGGTAAAACATATTCACTTTCTCAGCGCATTTCCCGACCAGGCAAAAGTCATCACCAGCGCACTGGAGCAATGGAGATTCAAGCGGCATTTGCAGAACGGGCAGCCGGTCGAAGTGGAAACTGGCCTCATGTTTGGACGTTCAGCGTATCGGGCGAGAGGCCCGGAAAGCGAGCGGGCGACGGAATGAGCCGAGAATAATGATCGACAAATGATCCCTCGGGGAGGATTGGGTTCGTCGTACACTTTGGGGGCACGGCGATTGTTGCCTTATGCCTCCGATCACAGCGTTGTTGCACACCACCAATGATGCTTTGCGCCTGGGACGTGCGCTGGAGACACTGCTTCCCTGCTCTGAAATTCTGATCGTGGATCATCAATCCGCGGACGCCACGTTGCGCGTCGCGCGCGAATACGGAGCTCGCATCGTGCCCGCACAGGACCGCGCCACTGCGGACGACTACTCGGGCCTCGCGCGCCACGACTGGATTTTCTGTCTGCATCCGGCGGAGTCCATCACCGAAGCGCTGCAGGCGACTCTGTTCGAATGGAGTTCGCAGCCTGCATCTGCGGTAGCCGATGCGGCTGCGTTTTGTGTGCTGGGGCGCGAGCAGGTTGGCGAGAAGTGGCTTGCCTTTGCCGCGCAGGAAACGCGGCTCGTTCCCCGCAGCTGGACCCAGTGGCGCGGAGAGCTTCCTGCTCGTCAGACTTCCGCCGTTGTGTTGGAAGGTGAGTTGTTGCGTTTTGCTTTTCCCTGACAGAGCCTGCAGCAACTGCCGCATGCTGCCGTATCGTCGATTTATACCCTAATTGGCCTTTCGGACAGTGACTTCAGTACCTTAGTCTGCCTACCCGCGCCGCCTTATAATCCAGTCAAGACTCGGCTCTATTCGCGTTCTCAGGAAGATGTGCGCCTGGAAGCGCGAGTGGCGCTTGCGGGAAAGAACGCCTCAAAACTCAGTGGACCCTCTTTACGCATCGGCGATTGGCTTTCTCGGGCTGGCCTTTGGCAGCTTTCTGAACGTGTGTATCTACCGGCTGCCGTTGGGTTTGTCGGTGGTGACTCCGCGTTCCAAATGCCCGGGCTGCAAGCAGCTGATCGCCTTCTATGACAACTTGCCAGTCATCAGCTGGATGCTTCTTAGAGGCCGCTGCCGCCGATGCAGGACGCATATTTCTCCGCGCTATCTCTTTGTCGAGTTGCTGACCGGCGCGCTTTTTCTCGGCTGTTACGCGTATTTCGGACTTACGCTGGAAACGGTGAAATACTGCGCCTTTGGATTTCTCCTGCTCGGCCTCATCTTCACTGACGCCGAAACCAAACTGCTGCCGGACAAGTTGACCCTCCCGGGCCTTGGCTTGGGTGTGTTCTTCAGCCTGCTGGTTCCGGTACATGACCTGGCTTCGCAATTCTTGCCGGGGATGCTGAATCTTCCCTTTAGCGCCGATATCTCCGCGCGCCTGCTTTCCCTGCTGGATTCTTTGCTGGGCGCGGCCTTGGGCGCGTCATTCATTTACGGCGCTGGCGCCGTTTACTTGCGCTGGCGCGGAGCCGAAGGCATGGGCTTCGGCGACGTGAAGCTGATGGCTATGGTGGGAGCTTTTCTCGGTATCAAGTTGACAATTTTCACGATCTTCACCGCGTCGCTGGCGGGGTCGCTGTTTGGGCTGACTACTGTGCTGGTGGTGTGGATCAAGCGCACCCACCGCTTCGCCCGGCGATTAGCCAACCTGCAGGCGGCTCGCCGCCGGGGATGGCAATCGGCGCAGATGGTGTATCGACATTACCAGATGCCCTTCGGCGTCTTTTTGGGCAGCATGGCGTTGCTCGCGCTCTTCGTCGGCAACCAGTTCTTGCGGTGGTACGGGAGTTTTTGGTGGTAAGGCTGCTCACCAATCCGCTGGTTTTGCGAGCCGCGTTCGTAATGGTTGCGGCGGGTGGCGCATTTTTGTTGGCCGTCTGGCTGATTCGCAGCCTGCGCAGAAACATTGCCACTGAAGCCGATATCGACTCCGCGTCCGCCCCAACGCTTGAAGCTTTGCCGCTTCACCTCTACAACACGGTTATCCAGCAACTCAAACAGCAGAAACACGAGTTGCAAGTACAAACGCTCACCGAACAACGCCGGGCCCGGACCACGGAGAACTTCAGCCAGACCGTACTCTCGAATCTTCCGTCTGGAGTGCTGGTATTCGGGCTCAACGGGTTGGTAAAGCAGGCCAATCCCGCGGCCAAAGAAATTCTTGGGTTCCATTCGCTCTCCGGGATGAGCGCGGACGACATCTTCCGCAACGCGGCAATATCTTCGCCGCACGATTCCGCGGTTTATCCCGACGGGATGCCGGACCTGCCCTCGCGGCTTGCTGAGGAAGTCCACGCCGTATTGAGCGAAAGCAGCAAGCGACGCCAACTGGAAGCCGATTATGCCACGCCCGCGGGGGAGAAACTTCGTATCGCGGTCACGGTTTCGGCCGTCCCCGCCGTGGATGGCAGCCTGCTCGGCGCGGCTTGTCTGATCAGCGACCGCAGCGAGTTTGAGCGGATTCGCAGCCAACAGCAGTTGCATGGTGAAATCTCAGCGGAGATGGCGCTGGAGCTGCGTACCTCCCTGACCACCATCGCCGGCTACGCCCAGCAGTTGGCCCGGAATCGCGATCCCGATCTCGCCTCGCAATTGGCGGCTGATATAGCAGGCGAGGCCGCGAGTCTGGACCGCCGCATTGGAGGATTTTTGGCGGAGAAACGTTCTGTTGCAGACGGCGTTCGCGCCAGCGCAGCAGGCAAAGTCATTTAGAACGTCATTTAGAACAACGGCTGAATCGCATTAAGGATCAGCTCATGCTCGAAGTTAAAGGATGAAGCTATGAAACGCGTCACCTACATTAGTCTCGTAGTCGGGTTGTTCACGGTCCTGGCAGGTTTTTCGGCCACGGCACAGACCTCAACTTCAGCGCCGGATCAGTCCTCGCTCGGCAGTTATGCCCGCAGCGTTCGCAAGGACACGACCACGACCCCCAAGTCCAAGCCCAAGGTCTTCGATAACGACAACCTTCCCACCGACGACAAGCTCTCCGTGGTGGGGGACCCAGCAACTGCAACCACGGCGGACAACGCCGCTTCGGATTCTGCTGGGAAATCAGGCACGCCCACCGACAACAAAGACTCCGCCGGAAATAAACCCGGGTCGCAACAAGACGAGGACGCCAAGAAACAAGCCGCCTGGAAGACCTGGCAGGATAAGCTGACGGGCCAGAAGAACACGATCGACCTGGCCTCGCGCGAACTCGACGTGCTGCAGAAGGAATACCAGCTTCGCGCCGCCGCCATGTACGCCGACGTGGGCAACCGCATGCGCAACGCTGCGCAGTGGGACAAAGAGGACGCGGATTACAAGCAGAAGATCGCCGACAAGCAGAAGGCTCTTGAAGACGCCAAGCAGCAACTCGACAATATGCAGGAAGAAGCGCGCAAAGCCGGCGTTCCAGCCGCGATGCGTGAATAAAACAGAAGTCGTTCAAGAACAAGCGCCGGCATGCGGTCAGGCCAGGTTGGTCAGGACAGGTTCACTCCACTTGCCCTGCCCGCAGCCGGCGAATCTGCTGAGCATGGTGCCGCCCGTGCACCAGATGAAACTTGCTCCACTGTGCGCCTGTCAGCGGGCCTAGTATCGGGTGGTCGAGCAGCTTGATGCCTCGTCCGAAGCGGGCTTCGGACTGCGCGATGATCTCATCCATTGCGCCAAGCTTCTGCCAAATCTCGGATCGAACCTGGTCCGGCGGCAGGCCGCGCGGCACAGTGGGCTTCGGCGCTTCTCGGCCGAAAGGCAGGTAGCTGAATCCCAAAACCACCAACCTTCGCCAACGCTGCGTCATGGAACCCCGCGTCGCTAGCGGCTCGCCCTTTTCGAGCGCTCTCTCGAATCCTTTCACTGTTCCCGTGTAGGTCAGGTACAGATGTTCGAGCACTTCCGCCGCGCACCACTTCTCCGCCGGGTGCCAGCTCATTTGCTGGCTCGACATGCCATCGAGCGCCGACTCCAGAGTTCGCTTCAGCTCCTCGAGTTGGGAATCCATAGCAGCTTCCCTCGCGTTTTCGTGCGCTTCAGGTAGAATGTTGCGCGACGATTGAATCATCCCATTTATAACAGGAAGGTCGCCCGTGAGACTGCGGTACTCCGTCCAACCACAGACCGACATTGTCGCTGCTATGATCGAAAACAGAGGCTGGCGAATCGTGTTCCGAAATCCGGGCTCCGCAATGTCCCGGATTCTCGCCTGCGCTATATTCCTGATTCTCGCGCTGCTGGCGGGTTGCGACTCCAACCCCGCTAAGCCGGTCGAGACCAAGACGGAACCCAAGCCACCAGAAGTGCTGACTGGACGCGCGGCCTTTCAGAAGACATTTATCGCCGCCCGCAATTACGCCGCGGACGTAAAACCATTCCGGATCGAATCGACCGCTTCCACCGACGGCAATGGCCAGGATGGCAAATCGGCGATATGGCGAGCCAGCTTCGCTTCCGCCACGCAACACGGGGTGAAACCATTTTTCTGGTCCGGCAGCAACGCGCCCGACGCTCCGTCTCGCGGAGTCTCCCCCGGCAACGAGGACACTTACAACCCCGGCAATGCATCCACTCAAGTTTTCGATGCCGCTTTCCTCAAGGTGGACTCCGATCAGGCCTTCGCCACGGCGCAAAAACACGGTGGTGACAAGATTCTGGAAAAAGATCCGTCCACCCCCGTGACTTACGTCTGCGACTGGAACCACAACACCAACGAACTTACGTGGCATGTCATCTACGGAGTTTCTCGCGAAACCGCCAAGCTGACAGTGGCGGCGAATGCCTCGACCGGTGAGTTCATTCGGGTAGAGAAATAATGCGGCGTTGTAGGGCTAAGAAACCTGCGGAAAAATCAAGAAAATGGCGGGTATCTACTCCCGCTGCTCAGCTTGCCTTAGCTGATCCTCAATGGATGAGAAAAAGCGGCACAGTGCGCCGGTGGAGGCGAGGGCCCCTTCCAGCGCCTGGCGTTCCCCAAAAGAAACAATGTCTTCTATCGAATACTGCAGGCGGAGACGATCAGTGGCACATTGTGCGCTCAACAATTCTATTTTCGCGGCGCGAAGGTCGGATGCCATGCGGGCAATTCCGGTTTGCCTTCTGGATTCATCGTTTGACATCTACTACTCCTCAGTTTCCAAATTTTTTGTATCGGGGGAGTGCCTGCCGGAGCCATTTACCTTTGGGGAAGGCTGCAATGCTAAACCTGATGGCTCCGGCAGAACACGGCTTGCAGGAACAATTCTTTCGTTAGAATGTGGTTATTGTACATTGTTAGTTGAACAACGTTCAAGTTATTGGGCCCCCTTTTGCAGTGATCCTAAAAAGTAAAGTACGGAGGCGGGCCCTTGCCCAGACAAGCAGATCCTCAACTCGAACAGCGCATCCTGGATGCCGCCTGCCGGCTGTGGGCTCGGGGCGGCGAAAAGGCCCTCACCATGCGCGGCGTGGCCATCGCGGCCGGCACCACCACCCCTACGGTCTACGGACGTTACCGCGACCGCGAGGATATTCTCCGCTCCGTGCGGCTGCAAACCCGTGCCGAACTCTTCGCCGCGGTCAGTCCCACGCGCACACTACCGCAGGCGTGCCGCAACTATCTTGAGTTTGCGCTGCAGCATCCCCATGCGTACGAAGTGCTCTTCGACGGATTCGCGCAGTCGCCGTCTTTGCGTGAACCCTGGCCCACTTTTAACTTCTTGCGTATGAATCTGGCGCGACGATTGGGTGGCCCTCCCCGCCAATACACTCGGCTCATGCTCTCCCTGTGGTCGCTAATGCATGGCACAGCCATGCTGATGATCCGTGGCGGCGTTGCGAATCCCCTGCGGGCACAGATGTTCCACTCCTGCCTGGACGCCCTCGAAGCCATCATCGGGGACGCCGCCCGCTCCAAGGGCAAGCCACAGTCCGGCCCAAAGTGGCCTGCGCATCTGATCCTGGGAGCAGCCGAAGAGAGCAAAGTGAGCGGGGGCGAGGATGATTTCAGTTTGAGCGTTACAACCAGGCGAGGCAAGCTCTCGAAACGAAGGGCCGCGGCAGCTCTCCGCTCGCTACGCTCCTCGTGATGATTGGGTCGCCCTTACTGCGGTTTGGCGCTTTCTGAATGCGCCTTCAAGCGGGCGATCGCCTTTTGCGCTTCCTCCGATTGCGGCCCGTGCGGGAGAATCTTCAAATAGCTTTCGTACTCGGCGCGAGCATCATCCAGTACGCCCAGTTTTTCCAGACACACCGCCAACTTTATGGTGGCTACTGCATCGTTGTCTTTATAGCGTAGTGCTTCCCGGTAGCGGTCCTCGGCGGCGCGGTAGTTCTGGCGCTTGAAATAGAAGTCTCCCACCTCGACGCTTTTCGCGGCTTTGTGCGGATCCCAGGTATGGAACTCGGTGATCGCATTGCTGCCTGATAAGGCGGCCCCCGCCTCAGCCACGGCCGCCGAACTCTGCGGATGCGCCTTGGCATCGTCCGCGGGTGGATCCAAATCAATCTGGTTATCTTTGCTCGAACTCTGCCCAAACTCCGTTCCCAGATCGTCGGCGCGCACGCGGTCCGAGCGGGGCGGCGCCAAGCTCGGAGCAGAGGGACTCGATTGTTGTGTGTTCGGTTGCGGCGTTTTCGGCGCGTTTGGGTCAGGGGCGTTCCCTGCCTGTGCCCATACGGCCACCGCCAAAGCTAGTACCGCGAATCCGAACAACCGCGAAAGCATACCCCATATTTTACTCTGCGCAAGCGATTGATTGCACGGCATCTGTCCGGATTTCGTAACGCGGGAACGACCGTGTTTGTTTTCCACAGCGAATGCGCCTAGCCTCGCCCTCAACTTGGGGTCGTACTCCCGTCGTCCAACCGCAACCTCACGCCGTCACTCGCCTAAGTCGTTGCCGAGCCCTCGAGTTGAGAGCACCGAGGGTGTGGCAGCTGGTTTCCCCATTTGTAAAACGTTTCCGTAGGAGGAACTATGAACACCGCAAAGCCCGCTGCCAGCTGGAGTTTTCTGGCAGCAATGTTTGTTCTTGGAAGCTTGTTTATCACGCCCGCACGCCTGCCGGCGCAAACCATCAATACAGCCGCGAAGGGAAACAACGCTGTCTGGGCGAGCACCTCAGCAATCTCCGGCTCGGCTGCGTTCATCGACGCCAGTGTTTGGGGAAGTACGTCACTGCCTGACTACTGCGCTACGCTGGGCAGCGCCTTAAGCGCAATTCCCTCCGGCAGTGCGGCGGTCATTGACGCACGCGGACTCAACTCCACCAATACCTCGATGAGTTGCGCGAGCTCTCCGTGGAATGGCATTACTACTCCTCTCCCCTCAACCATTTTGTTAGGGCCGGGAAACATCATCATCTCGGCAACGTGGGTTCTGCCCAACCAGACACAAATCATGGGAGCGGGCCGGACCAACACCACGATCGAGGTGGCTAATAGTTTTTCGCCATCCGTCATGATCCAGATGGGAAGTTCCGCTTTATGTCCGAGCGGCGGCTGTACGGGCGTTGGTGTTTCGGACTTGCGCATCAATGGGCAGGAGCCGAACTCGACCTCTCCAACCAGTCTCATCGGCATCCAGAACGAGAACTCACAAACAGGGAGCTATGTGAGTCACGTTGCCTTCCACTACGTGGAGGATATCGCTTTGGACATCGAGACGAGTGGCGCTAACGACTCCGGGCCTTACATCGATCTCGCGCCATCTGCCGGTGATGAAGGCTGTAGCGATGGCTGCGCTCCTCAAACGACCACCGCGTGCGTGAAAATCGTCAACGCACAAACCCGCGGCATCCACGGGATCACCTGCACCGGGAACGCTGGAGGGACTGCCAGCGCGCCTACCGGGATGGTGGGTGGGATTTATCTCGACGGCAATGCCAACACAATCGAGGACGGCCACTTTGAAGGCCTTCAGAATGCCGTCGTGGTTGGGGACACCGAGCCCGCCTCAGGAAACCTTCTGCTAAATCTTTCGGGAGCCACGGGTTCGGGCACGGAGTTCAATGTCGTCCGCATCTGCAATTCAACGAATACATCGCCATGCACGACCACCGGCTCGGTGTCAGACTTGGCCATCTTCCAAGTAGAGGGTTACACCACGAATTACAACACCATCGTAGACATGATCAACAGCACGACGCTGGGCAATTCCTCTGGAGACGATTCGGTGGGCATGTACGTACTCGGCGAAGCATTGAAAAACGGAAGCACCGTGTACGGATATTCGCGATTTTCGACCGCTACGTCGATACCCACGTGGGATGCGGGCGGCACATCGCCCACGATCGGCAGTACGTGCACCCCGACTGGCGCCATCTTCTCGAATACCAGCGGTACCACGGTGGGCACAACCATCATTGTTTGCGTTGGCGGTAAGTGGGCCCAGGCGCTGTGAGCGACGCGTCGAACAAGGCTTGGCCAAACCGCATAAATCGATCCCTCAGCCCCTTCACCGGGCAAAGGGATTTCAGAGTGAACACAGGGATTGAACAATACGAGGAGAAAATTGTATGAGAATCGCGAGGACTTTCTTTGGCAGGCGTTTATTCTTCGGAACCTTGGCAGTTTTTATAGGGTTGTCCGCGCTGCCGGCGCATTCGCAGACGGCCGGCAACAATGCAGTGTATAACACAACGACCACGCTGACCGGCTCAGCGAGCTTCATCGATCTGGGCACCGCGACCACCACGGGCGATATTTGCGGCAGGATCAATACGCTCTTGACTGGCTCTGGTTTTAAGGATGGCACGGTGATTGATGCGCGCGGATTTGGATCGGGAACATCGCAAACATGCGCATCGAATCCCTTCAGTAGCGCCACCACCAAGACTTCCACCATCCTGCTCCCTTCGGGAACGATCACCATCTCGAGTACGTGGGTCATTCCCTCCCAGACGCAAGTTTACGGCGAAGGCCCGGGCCAGACCACGCTGTTGGCCAGCAGCAGCTTCACCTCGCCGATGATTCAGATGGGCACCCTCAATTGCGTATGTTTTCTGGTGCGAATTGGACATCTGACCTTGGATGGCGCGGGGCAGACCATCGATGGAATCGACAACGTCAATTCCGAGGAGCAGAGCACCGTCGATGACGTCGACGTCCTGCACACCGAAGGAACTGCTCTATCCTTGGGAACCTCCTCCGGAGGTGCACCGAACGGAACGGCCAGCCACTCCGGTCCGTACACCAACCTCTTCGTGCAGGCGAGCGGCACGGACGACACACCCCTGAGCACCACGGCCTGCGTGCGGATTGTCGGCTCCGTGGCCCAGGTACGTGGGATTCACGGCATCACCTGCATCGCCAACGGAACGCCGAATGGAGCCATCTATCTGGATAGCGACAATACATCCATCGAAGACGCCCGTATCGACGGATTCGGGGACGGCATTGTCCTTGGCGCGCAGGGCTCCTCCAATACAGTACAGGCCGACGTGATCTTCAACGTCACCGGCACGGACTCTTTCGGAACCGTCACCAACCTCATTCACCTGTGTGGTTCGGGATCGTCTTCCCCGTGTCCGTCCACTGCGAACACCGTAAACAATGTGACCATCATGGGAGTTACGAGCGCGGAGAATAATACGATCAAAGATGATGTCACCGGCACAACTCTCCCGTTCTCGACGGACGAGTTTGTCGGTTTGTATGCGCTGGGGCAGTCCCTGGACGGCGGCTACTCTCGATTCAGTAGCAGCCCAAGGACTCCTACGTGGGGCGTGGGGTCGCCGACGTCGTCGATTACCGGCACGTCCTGTACCGGCTCAACGACTCCGGCTAGCTCCAACGGCAGCCTGTTTTCGAATACGAACACGAGTTTGACGGGAACGTTGTTCGCTTGTGTCGCCGGCCTTTGGCAGGTGGTTAAGTGAATCTCGAGTGATGCAAGCAGCCTATGACGTGATCCGTTCAGACAATGAGGAATCCCGACTGCGCAATACCAGGAGAAATCATATGAAGAGCACAAAGAAATTAGCGTTGAGTTCGTCGTTCTTGGGAACCATGCTGGTCTTTCTGGGCTGGGTCTCAGCTTTCCCGACCCGAACACAAGCCCAGGTAATCGGTAATAACGCCGTATATAGCTCGGGAACGTCCGAAACAGGATCCTCCGCTTGGATTGATGCCAGCGTCTTCACCGGAACTGACGTCTGCGCCAAGGTGAATGCGGTATTCAAGTCAAGCGCGAATCCTTACCCCGCGGCGGGTGCCGTGATTGATGCACGAGGCGTCAACCCCGGTACAACCCAGACTTGCTCCATCAGTCCGTGGAGTGGAGTCACCACTCCGCCGCCGTCTACAATTTTGCTTCCGCCCGGAACCATCGTCATCAACAACGGCATAACCTTGCCGAACAGGACACGGCTCATCGGCGCCGGCGGGGGATCTCTTGCCACCAGCAGCGGCACCACAATCATCGAGGCCGGCTCCAGCTTTCCAGGTGGCTCAATGTTCCTGATGGGAAACCCAACATTCTGTGGCACCGCCTGCACCGGCATCTCGCTCGAGAATCTTTGGCTCAACGGCACGGGGCAGTCAATCAATGGGGTCCTGAACCAGTATGGCCAGGAATTGAGTTACGTGAGGCGAGTTACGTTCTATCAACTCCTCGGAACGGCCCTTTCGCTGACGAACGCGAATGCGGTCAATTCCGGACCCTATTCAGAACTCGCGTGCAGTCTCGGGAGTTACTCGGCCTCGGCGGCGTCGACCACGGCTTGCGTTCAGATCAAGGGCGTCAGCACACGCGGGCTGCATAGCATGACATGCACGGGCAACACCGGGGAGAGCGGCACCATTCCCAATGCCGGCGTATTCCTGGACGCCTCCAATAACTCCATCGAAGATGTACACGTCGAAGGATTTGGGGACGGAGTCCGGATAGGCTCGAACGCCAGCGCACAGAGCAATGTTCTGTTTAACATCTCCGGCGGCACCAACGTGACCAACGTGATCAACATCACCAATAGTTCGGGAAAGTCGGTAAGCGACCTGAGCCTCACGGCGATTACTAACGGCGCGGTCGGGGGATCGGGCGGCGCAACCAATACCATCACCGATAGCCGCACCTCAACCACTCTCACTGACGCCACTGTCGCCATGTATGTGCTCGGGGAAGAGATGACCTCAGGTAGCAGCACTATGATTGGCGAATCTCGCTTCACCAGCAGCCCAAACGCGGCCACCTGGGGGGTCGGAAGCGGCACCCCGTCCGGATCAACCTGTAAGATCGGCAGTCTGTTCTCGAACACAAGTGGCACTACAGGCAAAACCTGGTATGTCTGCACTGCAAGTGGGAGTAGTACCACCTGGACTAACATCAACTAGCGCCCCAAATGCTGTTCGTCGCTGAGGCTGCCCCGCCAATCTTTGGCGGGGCTTTTTCTTTTCGTGTATCGAGCCTGGAGTTGAGACCTCATCCCGACTGGAGTAGCCTCGAATACCTTCCCGCAAAAAAAGCAGGCCGCTCAAGGGGGGAGGCTTTGAGCGGCCTGGTTAGCAAACTCCTCGGGGGGAGGAGGAAATCTATTCGATCTCGATTACATCGACGATGGACTATTCTGGCCGGTCGTTGCGGGCGTCGCAGGCTGTGTCGTGTCGCCTACAGTATTGGTCATCAGGCGGACATCTACGCGGCGGTTATCGGCGCGGCCCGCTTTCGTGTTGTTCGTCTCGACCGGCTTGTCCTTGCCCAGCCCGATCACGTAAATCTTATGGGCGGGGACGTTGTACTTCGATGCCAAGTACTGAATCACGGAGTTCGCGCGGCGCTGGCTCAGATCGTAGTTGTAATCGGCCGATCCCACGGAATCGGTGCTACCTTCCAGCGCAATAATGTAGCCCTTGGTGCTGGCGATATTGCCGGCCAACTGATCAAGCGCCTCTTTGGCGGTTGGCGTCAGATTGTCTTTGTTGAAACCGAACTTTACCGACGTCTCCGCCACCGGACGATAGTTGTCCAGGTTCGCCACCGTGTTGGTGAGAACACCTACACGATTGTTGGCTGCATCCGCTACCTGCTGAGCGGAAGCTGCAGACTGCCCGGCGGCCTGTGCTTTCTGTTCCACGTCTGCCGTCTTGGCATTCACCGCCTGGATTCCAGCCTGCGCCCGGGCATCGACGTCTTTGATGTCCTTGCTGTTCTTCGCGGTCATGTCATCCAGTTCGTTGGTCTTGTTGATTAACGGCGTGGTCTGTTGCTTAACGTAATTCTTGCTGGTGCAGCCGACCGTCGCCGCCATGCTGACTGCCAGGAAAATCGTTAACGAAGTGCGGGTCATATTGGAAGAGGCTCCTTAGAATTAATCTCTTGTCTCGGCGCGATCGGGTTCTCCGTTCGCGGCGTATGTCTTGCAGGCCCTGAGAGACCTTAATGCCTACCACTCTCATCCTTTGCTTTTGCACGGGGGATGCCAGTTTCCCGTATCGACGCTCCTAGGGGTAAGTATATACGTTTTCAGCTGTTTGCGGACTTAGGCGGGGAAGGTGGCAAGTAACTATTCAGAGGCGGGCAACGCAAACCGCACATGAGACAGGGAAATTTTATACGGTGGGATCATCCGGCGATCCGCATTTTGCTTCGGCAGCACCGGACGGATAAGCAGGAATGCCCGGCATCTCATCGAATAGAATAGAGCATCCTCGCAATGGATCTGCTGCAGAAAATCCGCACCATCCCAACCGAGCCTGGGGTGTATCTCTACAAGAATGCCGAGGGCGAAGTCATCTATGTGGGCAAGGCGAAGAACTTGCGAAGCCGCGTGGCTAGCTACTTCCACGAGGGTCGGTGGGAGGACTCGAAGACCGGCACCCTGGTACGCGAAGCGGTTGACGTCGACTACATCGTAGTCGCTAATAATAAAGAGGCGCTGGCACTCGAGAACAACCTGATCAAGCAGCGCAAGCCGCGCTTTAACATTCTGCTGCGCGACGACAAAACTTACCCTTACGTGAAGCTAACCCTGGGCGAGCGCTGGCCGCGGGTTTACGTCACTCGGCGACTGCGCAAGGATGGCAGTGCTTATTACGGTCCCTACTTCCCTGCCAATCTCGCTTACCGCATCGTCGATCTGATTCACCGCAATTTTCTCATCCCGTCGTGCAAGGTGGATCTCACGCGCTTCCATCCGCGTCCTTGCCTGCAGTACTACATCAAGCGCTGTCTGGGTCCGTGCGTGAAGGACTTGACCACTCCGGACGCATATCAGGAGGCAGTCCGCGACGTGAAGCTGTTTCTCGAAGGCCGTCCCACAGATTTGAGCAAGTCGCTGCATACTCGCATGGAGCAGGCAGCGGCAGCTGAGGAATATGAACGCGCCGCGCGGTATCGCGACCTGATTTCGACGGTCGAGCAGTTGCAGGAGCGCCAGCGCATCGCCGCCGCCGAGGGCGATGATGCCGATGTCTTCGGCTACCACTATGAAAACGGCATGCTGGCGGTGAACCTGTTTCACATGCGCGGCGGCCGCGTAGTTGATCGCCGGGAATTTTTCTGGGAGGAGTTACCCGAGTTTGACAACACAAATACGCCTTGTCATCCTGAGCGAAGCGAAGGACCTATGCAGTCCGCCGGTAGCGCCGATGCAGACTGTAGCATCGCTGCTGACAACTCCATAGGTTCTTCGGCCCGCCAAGAACGCGGACCTCAGAATGACAGCGCAATGAGCGTAGACTTCGTTCCCGGCGAGTTTTTCTCCGCGCTGCTCAAGCAGCTCTACATCGGCCAGCCCTATGTGCCGCGCAATCTTTACGTTCCGGTCGATTTCGAAGACCGCGAACCTTTAGAGGAATTGCTCCCCGATCAACTGGCGGGTGAAGGGAGCCGCGCCGCCCGCGTGCATATTCTGGTTCCGCAGCGCGGCGACAAACGCGCACTCATCGACCTGGCCGGCACCAATGCCAAACAATCCTACGATCAGCGCTTTCGCGTGCTCAAGCCTAACGCGAAGGCCATTCAGGAAGAGCTGCAGGACGCGCTCAGCCTGCCCGAACTGCCCAAACGCATCGAATGCTTTGACATTTCGCACATTCAAGGCGCAGAGACCGTAGCTTCCATGGTGGTCTGGGAAGACGGGAAGATGAAGAAATCGGATTACCGAAAGTTCATTATCCGCACGGTCGAAGGCGTGGACGATTTCGCATCGATGCGCGAAGTGGTTACGCGGCGATACAAGCGCGTGCAGCAAGAAGAAAAAACGATGCCAAGTCTCGTGCTGATCGACGGTGGGCTGGGCCAATTGCACGCAGCCGCCGAGGCGCTGGAATCGCTTGAGATCATCAACCAGCCGCTCGCTGCCATTGCCAAGCGCGAAGAGATTCTCTACGTCTACGGGCAGGAGAAGGATCCGATCGCGCTCGATCATCATTCTCCGGTGCTGCATTTGATTCAGCTCATTCGAGACGAGGCCCACCGGTTCGCCGTGACCTTCCATCGCAAACGCCGGCAGATGCGCGACCGCTCGACGGAACTCCTGGAAATTCCCGGCGTAGGCGTGAGCACGACTCGCCGTCTCCTCGAACACTTCGGCAGCGTGCAGGCGGTGAAACAAGCCGACCCGGCGGCGCTGTCGGCAGTCGTAACCAGGGTGCAGGCGGAAGCGATCAGCAATCACTTTCGGAAGTAACGGCTGCTCAGGGATCTATGTCAAACCAACCCGAACACGGCACTCTGATCATAACCGGCGCGAGCCGCGGCATTGGTGCGGCAATAGCCATATTGGCCAGTGAGCGCGGATTTTACGTGGCTGTCAATTTTGCAACCGGCGTGGCCGAAGCTGGCGCCGTTGCTGAACGAATTGTTTCGGCGGGCGGGCGCGCGTTCGCGATTCAAGCTGATATTGCCCGCGAAGAAGATGTCGTCCGGCTCTTTGAGGCTGCCGAGCGCGAATTGGGGCCGGTCAAGGCTCTGGTCAATAATGCCGCTATTACTGGCGGATTTTCGCGCGTGGAATCGGTGAGCGCACAAACTCTCGCCCAAGTGATGGCCGTGAACGTCTCGGGAGCGATTTTGTGCGCGCGCGAGGCTGTACGCCGCATGTCAACCCGCCACGGCGGAACGGGCGGCGCTATCGTGAATATTTCCTCGCGTGCGGCGCAGACTGGTTCGGCGGGAGAATGGGTGCACTACGCCGCCTCAAAGGGCGCGATCGATAGCTTCACGATTGGGCTGGCGCGCGAGGTCGCAACCGAAGGAATCCGCGTAAATGCTGTTGCTCCCGGACTGATCGAGACGGGCCTGCATGCGGCGAACGGCGCGCCCGACCGCCTGGATCGACTGGCAGCAACTATCCCGATGCAACGGCCCGGTACCGCGATCGAGGTGGCCGAAGGAGTGCTTTGGCTGCTCTCTCCCGCCGCTTCTTACACCACCGGGGCGATCTTGGAGATTGGCGGCGGGCGCTGATTCGCCGTCGGCCGGCATCGAATCCGACGCCTACGTCAGCTACCTAATTCGTCCGGCATTGCGCGCCATTTCCAGAGCGCCGGCCACGGGATCGACAACCCGCTGGTTCACTTCCACGCGCCCATCGAGTTTGCGCACTTCACTACAGAAGACTTCACGCACCGTCTCTGAATAGCGAAAGACGCCGCCGGCCATCGCCAAGGGCAAGCTCTTGTTGCCACCTGCAAAAAGCCGGCGAAGAACTAACCCGGCGAGTTGGGCAAGTTCGCCGCCGGCCTGCGCGAGAACGCCCCGAGCCAGGGCGTCCCCGGCATGGGCAGCGGATAGAACCGCGGGAAATAACGCCGCGAAATCCGGATTGGAGTTGGCGGTCCGCGCCACCTGCTCGATCGAGTTCAGGTTCCAGCCGGCTCTCAGCTCGTGGAAAAACCGCGACGGCTCGGGCACGCCGTCATCCTTTGCCGCCGGATCATCTTGGTCAACCGCGCGCAGCAGCGTGGCGACTGCCGTGCGACCGATCCAGTGGGCCGAGCCTTCGTCGGAGATCGCAAAGCCCCAGCCTCCCGCGCGAGCCGTTCTTCCGCTCGAATCGCGGCCGTAGGCAATCGAACCAGTGCCGGCGATGACGATCACGCCGGGGCCTGCGCCAAAAGCCGCTTCCAGCGCGATCTGCATGTCGCCGACAACTTCGATTTCTCCGGGGATTATTTCTGCGACAATTTTGCGCACGGCTCCAGCAATCTCTTCGCGGCCGGCGCCGGCGACGCCGATGCAGGCACGCCGCAAGTTCTGCGGATCGATTCTCGCCGCTGCACAGGCTTCGCGAATGGTCTGATGCAGCGACTCGCGGGCGCGCGCTTCGCCCACGCGCGTGATGTTGCTGGGGCCCGCGGTCGCCGCGGCCAACTGCAAAGTTTCGTCTCCCACGCAGCACAACGTCTTGCTACCGCCGCCATCGATACCTAAATAAAAAGCCACGGGTTGGTTGTACCACAGCCCGTGGCCTGGGAAGGGTTACCACCGGAGCGGCGCGTCATCGTATTTTAGGAGATGGGAATAGCTCGTAGGCGAGGCCGCCGTTGTCCCCACCGCCCGAGGTCAACCCGAATAGACCACCGCCGGTGTTCAACGTCAGGCCGCCTGAAGGAAAGTTCCCCGCACTGCGCGGGCCACTGAAAGAGTAAAGAAGGCTTCCCTTCCAGTCGTTGCCCGTGGGCACGAACTCGAAGGCGGTGCCGCATCCCAGTATGACGTTGCCATTTAGACTAGCGGTGCATCCTTCGCCGGCGGTGCCGGGGCCGCCGCTGAGCGTAACGCCGTAGATGTTTCCGCCAGATACTATTAGGGGCGAGTTCGGCAATGCGCCGTCTGCTGGGTATCCTCTGAAATCGTGCACTCGGTGCGGCTCCCATCCGCTGGCAGAATGCGTCAGCTCGAAGATCACGCCGAAACCATACTGCCCGCCGGCTGATGTACTGCCATACAGATTCCCGGAGGCGTCGATCGCCAGGGCGGCCTCGGGCCCGGCCCCGTCGCTCCCATCGAAGCGGTGGATTACGGATTCCGTCCAGCCCTGAGGCCCTTTGGTTAGTTCAAAAACGGTCCCGCAGCCTCGGGTAATGCAGTTGTTGGTACCGCCTCCGTCGTATGACGTCCCGTACAGGTTGCCGGCACTGTCAAGCGTGACGCCGTTCGGACTTTCGCCGTCAGTGAAGTTGTCAAAGATCGTCGTAAGAGTCCAACTCGCCCCTGACGGTGAGAGCTCAAAGACATACGGCGAACTTGCGTATACGACTCCCCAAAGATTCCCGCCCGAGTCAATCACCACAGGGCCCAGGAGGAAATCGCTGGACTGACTATAGAGAATTGTTTCGTCCCAGACGCCCGAACCGCTGGGCGAAAGCTCGAATATCTCACCCCCCTCGCCGCCCACCACGGCTGTTCCATAGAGGTTTCCCGCGGCATCCATGACGAGCGAACCAGCGGGATTATTTTCTTCCCCCGAGAAAACGTGGATAACGGTGTAGGTGTATCCTCCGTTAGAATTCGGCGATAGCTGAAAGATGACCCCGCAGCACTGGCTGTCGTTGCCACTTCCGCCAAGAAGCGTCGCCCCGTAGAGATTGCCTGCACTGTCCTCCTCCAAAGTTCCGGTTGGCCGATATCCTCCCGATTGAGTGTTGAACCCATAGAGGGCAGCTGTTTTGTCGTAGGCCCATGCCGACTGCCCCAAACCAATGGCAGCCGCAAGCAGCGCGGTGCCCAAGATTCCTAAGAGGTTGCTGGTTTTCATAGATTCTCCCTTTCCCAAAGCATCGAGACTTTCTTGCGAGCTAATGGCCGCACTTATAACCCGAAGCCGCTCCGTGCGTCAATAAGCAAGAACTTGCAACCTGGCAGGAGCATAACTGCTCACTCTTGCCACGAAGCAATTCCCGCCATAATTAACTTCCATATGCCCATTAAGATTTCAGAACTTCCCAACCACGGCGACGCACGCGGCTTCAGCTTTACGATGCCGTCCGAGGCAATCGACTTTGTTGGACGCGTTGCGGACATCCACCTGGCCGCGACTGTGCCGGGAGCGGTGCGCGGCAATCATTATCACTTGCGCAGGCGTGAAGCGATTGTTCTGTTGCCGGGCACGAAGTGGTCTCTGCATTGGGATGAAGGCGAGGGCACAACCACGCAGCAGCGCAACTTTGATGGCGGGAGTGCCGTGCTGGTGCTGGTTTCTACGGGAGCTTCGCACGCGGTGCGCAACGATGGCGCAACGCCGTTGTGGCTCGTGGCATGTTCGTCCGAGCCTTACGATCCGACGGAAACTGTGGTGCGGAAAGTGGTGTGAGCCGTTTGTTCTTTGCGGCCTTTGCGGTTTAGAGCTTTTCGCCGACACCGTTGAAGAGCCTTTAACCGCCAAGATCGCGAAGAAAATCCGCAAAGGACGTGAGGACTGACCGGAAGCTGAATCGGACATGGATCTCAACAAACTTGATCTCGCGATTATCGCGCTCTATCTAGTGGGCATCACTCTGTTTGGGCTGCGCTTTCGCAAGCGGCACCGCTCGCTGCGCGACTATTTTCTTGCGGGACGAGATATTCCCTGGTGGGCGATCGCGCTTTCCATCGTTGCCGCCGAGACCAGCACGCTCACCATCATCAGCATTCCCGGACTTGCCTACGACACCAACCTCACGTTCCTGCAAGTGGTGATGGGATACATCGTTGGTCGTATCGTGATCTGCGCTGTGCTGCTGCCGCATTACTTTCGCGGCGATCTGTACACGGCTTACGAATTGATCGAACGCCGCTTTGGACACGGGTTGCGCTCGCTGACGGCCGGACTGTTCCTGTTGACCCGCGCCGCGGCCGAGGGCGTGCGCGTCTACGCGGTGTCGATTGTGGTGTCAATCGCGCTGGGAACGGGCGAGGTGGCTTCGATTGCCATCATCACTGTATTGACGCTCATCTATACGTTCGAAGGCGGTCTGGCCGCCGTGATTTGGACCGACGTGGTGCAGACGGCGATTTATGTTGGCGGAACTCTGGTCGGATTAGTGACAATCCTGCATCTTGTCCCAGGAGGTTGGACTGCCATTCGTGCCGCGGCGGCGAGCGCGGGCAAGCTGCAGGTGTTCGACTTCCGGCCTAACTTTTGGCTGCCTTACACGCTCTGGGCGGGCGTCATCGGTGGCACCGCCTTTATCACGGCGAGCCACGGCACCGATCAACTCATTGTCCAGCGCCTGTTGGCGGCGCGCGGGCAGAAGCAGTCTGCCGTAGCGCTGCTTTCAAGCGGGGTGGCGATTCTGTTTCAATTCGCGCTGTTCCTGATTGTCGGCGTGATGCTGTGGGCGTTTTATCGCGTGCCGTCGGCGCACTTTGGAACCGCCGACCGAATCTATCCCACATTCATTGTCAGCCAAATGCCACACGGGATCTCGGGGTTGCTGATTGCCGCGATCCTGGCTGCGGCAATGTCGAATCTGAGCGCGGCGCTGAATTCGCTTTCGTCGAGCACGATCATGGATTTTGTTCTCCGCTTGCGGCCGGAGACTGATGAGCGCGTGCGAATGCAGCTTTCCCGTCTAGCAACTTTTTTTTGGGCGCTGGTGCTCTTTGGGTTGGCGGTATTGGCATTGCAGAAAGTGGGCCGCGTGGTTGAGGTGGGACTGCAAATTGCATCCGTAGCTTATGGCGCGCTGTTGGGAGTGTTCCTGCTCGGCGTTCTCACGAAGAAGGCCAATCAGCGCGGTGCGATGGTGGGAATGCTGTTTGGCTTCGGCATGGAATTGTATCTGTGGAGAATGCATGTGCCGTGGACTTGGTGGGTTGTGACTGGAACGGTGGTGACTTTCGCGATCGGCTATGCGGTTAGCTGGCTGGGGCCGGAGTAGTCTTTACTTAGCGACCTTTGCGGTTAGGAGCTTATTAGCCATCCAAACGAAGCTTTTAACCGCAAAGACCGCTAAGAAAAGCCGCAAAGCTCGCAAAGAGGGACTGAGGAGTCGGGTATGCGTTCCGGAGACCTTACGCCGGAGATTATTGGGGCGGCGATCAAGATACATCGCAAGTTAGGGCCGGGTCTTTTGGAGTCTGCGTATGAGGCTTGCCTGGCTTTTGAACTCGATAAACTTGGACTTCGCGTGGAGCGGCAGAAGCCCGTGCCTTTGATCTATGAAGCGGTGAAGCTCGATTGCGGTTTTCGCGCTGATCTGGTTGTGGAGGGTAGGGTTGCGGTCGAACTGAAATGCAAAGAGGCGCTGCATCCGGTGGATGAAGCTCAACTCCTTTCGCACTTGGGTTGTTGAATATTCCCGTGGGCCTTCTGATAAACTTCCATGTCGTTCTCCTCAAAGACGGCATCAGGCGCATGGTGAATAATTACCAGGAACCGGAGGAGAAGAGCTCTTAACCGTGTATGAAGAGATCGGCGTTGTCAAGGCACACTTTGGGTAGGAGGAAAGAGGGGTTGATGTTTTTGACTTTCCCCTTCTTGGAGATTTTTGTTTTTGCACTTGCTCTTGCTTTTGCCGTGCCGACCAAGGCTCGCCTCTCAATCCATCGATGGGGATTGGCCCCACCAGCCATGTATTCGATCCCGCGCTAGCGGGACCATGATTGCTGCTTCGAACTCCCTCG